>ULXI01004217.1_pt1 | contig 13098 bp, 10 predicted proteins | sample 1961181 | NCBI WGS metagenome assembly ULXI01 (sample SAMEA4835835, study PRJEB28245) | human gut metagenome | biome: gut microbiome; material: fecal sample | place: Denmark | collected 2008 | reverse complement strand
ATACGCTCGGCAAACTCGCAAATGTGAAAGAGATTGCGTCCAACCTCTGTGTGATAGTTGTCAATATAGCGGCAGGAATAGCTTTCCGTCTTACCGTCACGGTCAGTCACAATAATACGCTCTCCGTCCGGGATACGGAACAGCTCTTTATAGTGGCTGTCAATAAAGCGAATATCCCGGTTGGCTTCTTCGATATGCTTATCCAGCCATTCCTTCACATAACAAAAGCAGTAGAAGTTATAGTCACCCCGGACTGGGATACAGCGAAGCAGAAATGCATACTTCTCTGTATCGGCTCGAAAGCCGAACACTGTGGCGTAGCTATTCTGTATTTCGCTGTCCTTGTTTGCCCGCCCAAACGAGCGCATAGTAACACGATTTTTGAGCAGTCCGTATTTCTCTGAACGCAGGGCGTTGATTACATCGTCCAAGTCCTGCTTGAACTCATCGCTTTTCCATTGCGGGCGGGTATCAAACCAAGTGGTATAAAACCAGTTGTCGTTAGAACCGAAGTCCCCACGCAGATGTCCGATGTTGCCGGTCTGTCCCTGAAGCTGAGAACTTTGGGCATAGCTGTATTTGCGTTCGGGAATGGTCATTGGGCGCAGTGTGAAATCAGCCATTATCGCTCACTCCTTTCTTGGCGTGTTCTTTGTTTCGGGATGTCAAAGCCGTAAATAGCGGCAATCTCATCCCCAAGTCGCCGGGTCAGTCGTGTAATATCGGCTCGTGTGGCTTTGCCGTGATAGATTTTATCTCTCAGGTTCTCCATCTGCGTTTCGGAAACGCCTTCCTTAAACACACGGTAGAGATAGTGATTTGTGCCGTCGTGATGAATAGCATCGGCACGAAGGTCGCCGTACTTATCTACATACCATTCGGTATAGTCGGTGTCGGCATACAGGCAATCTCGGATGTTGCCGGAGAGGATGTCCTTGTAGCCCATCACTCTGCCGTTCCATCTGCCGATGTCGCCAATGACAATGATCGGCTGGGAAAGCTGAACATTCAGGTTGACTCGCTCATCGGAGAGGTAGTCGTCATTGGTTTCCACCATCCACTCATAGAGCGCCTGCTCATCATTCGGGTCGTCGTCCAGCTCATTAGCTTCAAGGAACTCCTTGTAATCCTCTCGCCAGTCGTCCACATCAAGGCTTCGGTTGCTCCAAATGATGTGGCGGTCACTCGCTCGTGTCACTCGACCCATCCATCCCACCTCCCAAATAGGAGAAAAGGCGGTTCTTTACGACATGCTCCTGAAGCTCAATGATGACCGTCATATCCGGCACGGTTACATCGGGAATTTTCAGTATCGTCGACAAGGTCAGTGACTTCAAAGCCTTTTCGGTTTTGCAGCCGGCATCAAAAAGCTTTGTCAGAACTTTTATTTTCTGCTGTAAGCCCTGTTCGGCTGTGGTTTTCCTTGTTGGCATAGTTATTTACCCCCTAACTTAGGAAATACCGATAATGATAACGATATTGTCATCATTGTCGGCACTACGGGAATACTCAGGAAAAAGTGACTGCACACGCTGCCTTGCTCTACGAATCGTTTCAAAGCACGGAAGTCCGTAAGCCTTGTAATTGAATGCTAAGTCATTGAGTGGAAGTTTGCCAGCGCAAAGATAGTCCGCATATCGGTCATAGTAATGCATAAAAAGTATCATATCGTCGAACCTTGCTCTCGGGCAGTCTTTTAAAACAGAAAGCACACGGCTCTCCACGGTTTTTAGTCGCTCCATCTATATCACTCCTTATAAAAGGGGCAGAGTTTAGCTCTGCCCCACAGACAATCAAATTACTTTTTCCTATTCTTAATCTGCAAGAAAACAAATCCGCCAACAATAACAACTACCAATACAATAGCTACAATAGTTTTAAGTTCCATTAATTACCCTCTTCTTTCTTTTTATTTTTAAATCTGAGAAAACTACTCGCAGCAATTCCCAGCGTGGACAGTCCCATAAGCGTGAGTACAAGCGATAAATTATCGGGTTCTCCAGTATTGGGCGTTTCACGCACCACATTGTGCATCTCCACAATAGTAGTGGCACCACTCTTAACTGTTGCCGTTTTATCATCAGGCAAAACATACATAGAAGAAGCAGAATTGTTCATCTCAGATACGGTATAGTCTCCAATACGAAGCCCCTCTATAAAAATCTCGCCATTCTCATCAGTTTCAAGGATAATCTCATAGCCGTTTGCACCAGTAATGCGGAATGCAAAACCCTTGACCTTACCATCAGATGAGGTCTTAACAATCTTCAGGTTGCCACGCATCACCTCATTGATAAAGCCGACACCCGCTTTGTTTTCGACATCATAAGTCTTGCCGTCTGTGTCGATCACCACCTCATACACGTCAGTATCGAGAACAAAGCCATCCGGTGCTTTGGTTTCCTTGACAAAGTAGCGACCGTAGAACAGGTCATTCATTCCGTATTCACCGATTTCTTTTTCAGTCAGTGTGCCGAGCAGTTCGTCGCCTTCGTCCAGCTTACTATTATTATTGCTGTCCTTGTAAACCTCAAATACTGCTCCAGTCAGCTTGTTATCGGGATACTCGGAATCCACCTTGGTCAGATGAATGTTGCCACGGCCATACTCGTTGACAATCTCAATCTCTACGACCTGACCGTCTGTGCCAATCGTCACAGGATAGATGGTATCATCCAGCACGAAGCCTGTGGGCTGTTCAATCTCACGGACATACCAAGTGCCGCAAGGGATATTCTCAAAAGAAAAACTACCATCTTCGGCAGAAGTGGTAGTCATCAGAGCGTTTTCCTTTGTAAACTCGCCGTCATCCGTGCGAAACAGCCCAATCATCGCACCGCCGAGAGCGTTGCCGTCCTCATCAACCTTCTTGCCGGAAACAGAACCATAAATCAGGTCATTTTTGATTGCCTTACCATCATTGACAGCAATCTTTACGACCGCCGTATCCTGACCGACATACTCAAAAATTATAGGATACTTAGCGTCAGAAAGCTTGTAGTGGCTATCTGTAGCAATTTCCTGCACATAGTATCTTCCATAAGGAAGGTCTGTCTTAATCGTTGCCGTTCCATCCTCATTGAGAGAAACAATCTCGATAAGGCCATTTGCGGGAATGGAAGTGCCGCTGGCAGATACGATTTCCTCGGCGGCGAACAGCCCAAAGGTAATATTCTTCATCTCACCGTTTGTGCCGATATCGAAGCGTTCATTCTGCTCAATGGACTTCACAAGACTGATTTCCACCTTCTGACGTTCGTTTTCGAAAGAAGTCGCAGTTTCGGTCACAGCCACATTCTGACCGGCATAGACAAGCTCCACGAAACGGGATTCAGGATTGAGAACCATACCGTTAGGAGCAGTGACTTCACGCACCTCATATTCACCAAGGTAGAGTTCACAGCTCATAGCTATTCCATTTTCATCGGTAATAATGGTATCAACAACATCGCCCTTATGATTTCTGACGGTAACATCAGGGGTAATAATATCCTCTGCGGCAACGATCTCATAGACCGCACCAGGAAGCCCACGCTTTTCGTACTGCGGCTGATATATGATAGGTAGTTCATTGCCACTTTCATCTATGCCTCCTGAAACTGAAACCCCAAAGAACACTTCTCCCGTCTTTTCTACTGCAATTGTGCCCTTCTGTGCAAAATTCTTTTTATTTACTTTTATTATTGTAACCCCACTTTCTTCTATAGAGTTTTCCTGTGTCACGTCAAAATAAATAGGTGTTTCATCAAGTACATATCCATAGGGAGCCTGCACTTCAACAATGGAATACCCCCTGCCGTAAGGCAGTTTTTCAGGTGTAATCAGTGAACCCTCATCATCGGTATAGAACACATCAATATTGGTCGATGTCGGATAGGTGAAGGTCATTGTCACAGGATTCCCGTCCGGGTCATAAATCTTGAATCCTGCACCTGCATAAGGAATGGTCTTACCGGTTCCTGCGTCCTGCTTCACGATTTTGATAAAGCTGTTGAAGGGAGCGTTGTTGATGAGATAGCGATAAGTAGCTTCATTCTGAGAGATGAACACATCAAAGTCGGGCATCAGCTCGCTGCCTTCCCAGCCGGACACCTGATGTACGGTGTAGATGCCGTAAGGCAGATCCTTCGTCTGTGCAAAGCCGTTTTCGTCACAGGTGAGATAGTCACGCTCGGTATCCTTTGCATTATCATAAGAGCCTACGGCTTTCAGGTACACGGCAAACTCAGCGCCATTTTCGGGTGTTTCGATCTGCGTATCGCCGTTATCGGTGTGCTTGATGATGGCAACATTGCCCTTTGCGACCTGCTCGGTCACATCATTTGCCGTCTGATTATGCTCCACGGTATAAAGCTGCGGCTCTGCGCCGACCTTATGAACGGTAGTATCAAGAAGATAACCCTCAGACGGATTAATCTCACGCACCGTCCAATCGTCATCGCAGATATATTCCTTGGTGACGAACTGCCCGTTCTTGTCGGTAATATAGGTATCCACAAGCGTTTCGCCCTTATAGATGCCATAAACCGCACCGGCAAGAGAAGCATCACCCTGCGCCGTACCGGTTTCAGCGTCACTCTTGGTAACGGTAACGGAGAACTTCTTTAGAATGTTGAGAAAACTGCGGTTTGTGACCTGGTTCCAGCGGATAGACGCAGACTGCGCTTCGGGAACGACATAGCGAACAGCAGTGTCCACTTCCTCCACGGTATAAGGTGTGGAACCGGAGATGAGGACATCTTCAAAAGTCGCCACGCCGTCCGCATCAGTCACGGCATATTCGTCCACAGCAATGCCCGAGAGCGAGGTACCGTAGAGGTGGAAGGTTACGCCCTCGTTGAGGTTATCTTCCGAAGTCTTTATGATTTTTAAATCTCCACGTCTGAGCTTATTATTAAAAGTCACTGTAGCTGTTTTTCCTGATACAACAGTTACATGATGAGACTCCTGTGGCTCATATTTGTCATAGCTCATTTCGGTCACGCTATAGTCACCAGGCATTAGATTGTCAATCTGTATCTCGCCCTTAGAATTTGTCTTAACTGTCTGATTAACGCCATTACCTATAACAGTAAAGGTAATATTGTCAACATGGCCGTCTTCAGAAGTCTTTACAATCTTAGCAGAACCATAGGATACATTTAAATTAACAAACCCTTGTACATGATCATCAACCTCTTGCACATATGTTACAAGGTCCTGTACACCTTCACCCGGCGCATAAACTCCATCGCCCCACACGACAAGACCTTTTCTCTGTGAATCGTTTTTCTTAGCAACAATTGTAATCGGTGATGATGGTGCTTCTGATGAAGTAACAATTAGATTTCTTCCGCTGACTTTAATCTGAACCCCAGAAGAACTACTGGAAAAAGTGTAATCCTGAAGGACATTGTTAGTATCTGTAAGTGTGGCAGTATAAGAGTTCCCGTCCCACTTAAGTTCAATATTCTGGGCTCCATCAATTGTAGCAGAGCAAAAGGACGGCATTTTCGTATGTCTCTGAACCCTCTCAACAATATGATTATAATAGTTCAATATCTCTGAGCGAAGTGGATTGTCTGCCCGTATATAGTCAAGAACTGAACTACAATTCTTTGGGACAACATGGTTAAACTCCGCATCGCGCTCACCAACGATAGTTTCCCATATTAGAAGCTGCGTGGCTGTAGCATTGGAAAGTTTCGCTGCATCCTCTGATTTCTGTGAACGCCATGATGTACTTATAGTTCCGGTATAGCCATACTGTAGAATGCGCCCTATAATTAGCTTAATATTTTTCCCAGAAATTGTCTTATTGTATTTATCTGGATAATTATCCCAATATGTTTCATTGGTCGAAGATAATCTATCTCCGCTTTTCACCATGGTACTGGGTTCGATACAGTAACATATTTTACCGTTATATGAACCCATTGAATAAACCGTAAGATACTTTCCTTTCTGAAAGAACCAACCGTTCATAAGTTTTATATCATCATGTCCCCATGTGGTTGTACTATAATTAGCATCACCCTCGCGGGGGAATGAAACCAAACACACTTCCGCCTGCTCACCTTTAGCAAAGGCTTTAGTTATACCAAGTCCCAAAAATGCGGAAAGGCACAACGCGGCAGAAAGCAGTCCTGCAATCCAACGCTTAAACGAATGTGTTTTCATTTTGTTTTTACCTCCTAAAAAACAAGAAACACACCATATGATACGATGTGTCTAAACAAATTTATTTAATTTGATAATCTGTTTTATATTTTTGACCCGTAAAAAATTTGTTTTTTTGCCAATGGCCTTAACCTCCATTTTCTATTTGTCTCGAGCCTGTTGGGTTATTTTGGAACTTTTTTTACTATCCGAAAAACAGGGGCGAGCCTATTCGTGATGTGCAAGGCATTGTCTGCCAATCGCAAAGTACAAATATATGTTCAGAGCTTGCCCTTTTTCACATTTCTTCTCAATTATTCAACCACGCCGACCATTTAACATTGGCTTTTCCACAAATTCAAATACAGAACTCTTATTTGCTTAAGTAAGATAGAGTTTAATTTAAAACAGATTGTTTTTCGGTTAGTATGTGGTAGTTATAAAGGGGATAGAGTGTGAGAAAGGGGAAGTCACAACAAACATACTCCTTTTCTAACGGCTGTCCCGCTCCGTGCGCTTTCGCATAAAATCAGCATAATATTTGAGTGCTTTTACAATATATTCCTCTGTCTGATCTAACGGAACGCTTTTGGGTATAAGACTTCTTACCCTATCTCCTCGAATAATAAAGCGCTCGCGCTGATTGGGCTTTTGCTCGGTCATGATAGCTGTAATTGCTTCCGGTGTAAGTTTTCCCTCTTCGAACATTTTTCTCATGCGAATAGATTGATCATGGGACGGGGTACATTGGTTCAGGTCAATTTCATCAACAATCGCCCGCTGGCAGTCCTCGTCCAAATATGAAAGTTCCACAGCTGGACGCATCTTGATTTCCCCCTCATCTACAAGGTCAAGCAATTCGGTGACAAGGTTTGTCAGACGGATGTACCGGCGAACTTGTGTCTGGCTGTCGCCTGACTGCTCTCCAATCATCTGTGCCGTTTCCTTTCCATTCCACTTCCCACCCACTGGGTCGGAAGTTAAATCGGTACGCTTACCCTGCCTACTTAACGCATCCAATCGCATTTTGTAGGCAAATGCCTTTTCTGAGGGTAGTATCTGCGAACGTTGGTAGTTACTCTCTACCATAAGAATGGTCGCAGCATCACGATCAAGGTTTACAATCTCGCAGCGGAGGGATTCAAACCCGGCAAGCTCACAAGCTCTTTTTCGTCTGTGTCCTGAGACAAGTTCATATCTGCCATTCTCTTTTTGACGAACAGTAGCCGGAGTAATAACTCCTCGTTTCTTTACACTCTCCACAAGCTGTATCATATCTTCATCATCGCGCACCTTAAACGGATGCTCGGGAAAATCGTCAATCTCTATTAATGGAATATCCCGTATTTTGCTAAGCTTTGCATCATCTCGTTCCTCCTGTGTAGAAAACAGATCATCGAGCATATTCGTGGGTAACGTGAAGTCGCTCTTTCTTTCTGTCATCAGCTAACACCTCCTTTGTAAAGTCTGCATAAGCTTTTGACACGATACTGTTTGGTTCATATGCATATATGCTTTTCCCTTTTGAGGATACTTCGGCAGCTTTCACGGCAATTGGTATGCTCGTCTTATAAATTTTAATGTAACTTCCAAAATGATTTCGTAATGTTTCTACGGTACTTTTTGCAAGATTTGTTCTTCCATCTACAAGTGTCAGTAAAACACCGTCTATATGCAGATTGGGATTAGTATGCTTTTTTACTTTTGCAATTGTCGCTAAAAGCTGTGTCATACCTTTGGCGGGCAAATACTGTGCTTGCACGGGTATAATTACGCTATCTGCCGCTGTGAGAGCATTAAGCGTTATCATGCCAAGCGAGGGCATACAATCTATAAGTATATAGTCATATTTGTCTTTCACCTGGTCAAGATAGCTTTTCATAATACGTTCTCTGTTCATCGCAGTAACAAGGCTCATTTCTGTCGAAGCAAGTTCAAGATTCGAGGGAACAAGATCAACTTTTTCCTTGTGATTGAGCATACCGACAAGCGGATCCTGCTGTTCTTCTCGCATCACCGCCAACAGTTTATTGGCCAGTGTATGCGTTAAGCTGTCCGTATCTTGCCAACCGAGGCAAGTAGTTAAATCTCCTTGCGGGTCTGCATCAACAAGAAGTACTTTTTTATCCTGCATAGCAAGACCTACTCCAAGATTTACCGCAGTAGTTGTTTTGCCCACACCACCCTTCTGATTACATATCGCTATGGTTTTACAGTTTGGCATCTTCGCTTTTCCTCCTTCTTATAAATTTGGATCATTAGACCATCAAAACACAGGCATATGTCCTATGCTTTGATAGCTGCATTTAATTCGATCTCATCTCCCAAAAACATAAAAGGAAATCAATAGGCGTTCGGCTGCTGACCGAACTCATAGGAATTTCACCTCTGCCGGGTACTCCGCCAGCCCCTTGGGGAAGTATCATTGTCCCTTGATCGTTTCATCGCCTTATCCGTAGCAGTCGGATATTTCTGAATAGCTCGGAATCGCTATCAACCTTTCTTTCCGTAATAACCTCTATGGTAAGGAAGTTCTTGGCGCGCCTTCATTCGGCTGAGACTTTTTTGTCTCCGATCAGGAATGTACCTATTGAATGTGTATTCAATTGTCAAGGTTCACAAGGATAATAATTTATCCCACAATAGGTAGGCAGCGAGAAGGCCTATTTGTGGACTACCTGAAGCAAAAAAGTTTGTAAACTTTTTATGAACGAAAAAAGCCGTTGCTTCTTGGTTAAAAGCAACGGCTAAAATCTATCTATTCATTGTAAATAAAAAATAACGGCCACACAATTCAGAGAACTGTGTGACCGTATTCTTAAGCTATATTGCTATGCTAAAAGCCCCAAACTTGTGATTAGTGCTTTTTGCGAATAGCTGCCTGAGCTGCGCTGAGGCGTGCGATCGGCACGCGGAAGGGCGAGCAGGAAACATAATCAAGGCCGATGTCGTTGCAGAACTCGACGGAAGTCGGGTCGCCGCCGTGCTCACCGCAGATACCGCAGTGGAGCTTCGGGTTGACGGGCTTGCTCATAGCGATGGTCATCTGCATGAGCTTGCCAACGCCGTTCTGATCAAGCTTTGCGAACGGATCATTCTCAAAGATCTTGGTGTCATAGTAAGCGTTGAGGAACTTGCCTGCATCGTCACGGCTGAAGCCGAAGGTCATCTGAGTCAGATCGTTGGTGCCGAAGCAGAAGAAATCAGCCTCAGCAGCGATCTCGTCAGCGGTGAGAGCCGCTCTCGGGATCTCAATCATGGTGCCGACCTCATACTCAAGGTCAATGCCGGCAGCCTTTATCTCAGCGTCAGCAACCTCGACAACGATCTTCTTGACGAACTTGAACTCCTTGACGTCGCCGACAAGGGGAATCATGATCTCGGGAACGATCTTCCAATCGGGATGCTTCTTCTGAACATTGATAGCAGCGCGGATAACAGCAGCAGTCTGCATCTTTGCGATTTCGGGATATGTGACAGCCAGACGGCAGCCGCGGTGACCCATCATCGGGTTGAACTCATGGAGAGAAGCGATGATAGCCTTGATATCCTCAACGCTCTTATGCTTTGCAGCTGCAAGAGCCTCGATGTCAGCCTCCTCGGTGGGAACGAACTCGTGGAGAGGCGGATCAAGGAAGCGGATGGTGACCGGCTTGCCTTCGAGGGTCTCATAGAGCTTCTCGAAGTCGCCCTGCTGATAGGGAAGAATCTTCTCAAGAGCTTCTTCTCTCTCTTCAACAGTATCGGAGCAGATCATCTCGCGGAAAGCAGCGATTCTGTCAGCCTCGAAGAACATATGCTCTGTACGGCAAAGGCCGATGCCCTCTGCGCCGAGCTCAACAGCCTTGGCTGCGTCGCGCGGAGTGTCTGCGTTGGTGCGAACCTTAAGGGTTCTGTACTTATCAGCCCAGCCCATGATTCTGCCGAACTCGCCTGCGATGGAAGCGTCGACAGTCGGGATGATGCCGTCATAGATGTTACCGGTGGAGCCGTCGATGGAGATGAAGTCGCCCTCATGGAAGGTCTTGCCTGCAAGGGTGAACTTCTTGTTCTCCTCGTCCATGATGATCTCGGAGCAGCCGGAGACACAGCAGGTACCCATACCACGGGCAACAACAGCTGCGTGAGAGGTCATACCGCCGCGGACAGTCAGGATACCCTGAGATGCCTTCATGCCGGTGATGTCCTCGGGAGAAGTCTCAAGGCGGACAAGGACAACCTTCTCGCCTCTTGCCTTCCAAGCCTCAGCGTCGTCAGCGGTGAAGACGATCTTACCGCATGCAGCGCCGGGAGAAGCGCCAAGACCCTTACCGATCGGGGTAGCGACCTTGAGTGCCTTTGCGTCAAACTGGGGATGAAGGAGAGTGTCGAGGTTTCTGGGCTCGATCATAAGAACAGCCTCTTCCTCGGTTCTCATACCCTCGTCAACGAGATCGCAGGCGATCTTGAGAGCTGCCTGAGCGGTTCTCTTACCGTTACGGGTCTGAAGCATGAAGAGCTTGCCGTGCTCGACGGTGAACTCCATGTCCTGCATATCTCTGTAATGGTCTTCAAGAATCTTGCAGACCTTCTTGAACTCTGCGAACGCCTCGGGGAACTTCTGCTCCATCTCAGCGATCTTCATGGGAGTACGGACACCTGCGACGACGTCCTCGCCCTGTGCGTTGGTGAGGAACTCACCGAACAGACCCTTAGCGCCGGTTGCGGGGTCGCGGGTGAACGCAACGCCGGTGCCGCAGTCATCGCCCATGTTGCCGAACGCCATGGACTGGACGTTAACGGCAGTACCCCACGAATAGGGGATATCGTTGTCGCGGCGATAGACGTTTGCGCGGGGGTTGTCCCACGAACGGAAAACAGCCTTGATAGCGCCCATGAGCTGCTCCTTGGGATCGGTCGGGAAATCGGTGCCGATCTTTGCCTTGTACTCAGCCTTGAACTGAGAAGCGAGCTCCTTGAGATCGTCAGCGGTAAGCTCGACGTCCTGAGTCACGCCCTTCTTCGTCTTCATAGCGTCGATGAGCTGCTCGAAATACTTCTTACCGACCTCCATAACGACGTCGGAATACATCTGAATGAATCTTCTGTAGCAGTCCCAAGCCCAACGGGGATTGCCGGACTTCTCTGCGATAGCCTCAACAACCTCCTCGTTAAGACCGAGGTTAAGAATAGTGTCCATCATGCCGGGCATGGAAGCGCGGGCGCCGGAACGGACGGAAACGAGGAGCGGATTCTCCTTATCGCCGAACTTCTTGCCGGTGATGCCTTCCATCTTGACGATGTACTCGTTGATCTCTGCCATGATCTCGGGATTGATCTCGCGGCCGTCCTCATAGTACTGTGTGCAGGCCTCGGTGGTGATTGTGAAGCCCTGAGGAACAGGAAGACCGATGTTTGTCATTTCAGCAAGGTTCGCGCCCTTACCGCCGAGAAGCTCTCTCATCTGAGCGTTGCCCTCGGAGAACAAATAAACGTACTTGTGAGCCATGATATACCTCCGTAAATAGTGTTTTTAGCTGCGAAGAAGATGCAGAAACCAAAGGCTGCATCTTCGCCTCATGTTATTATAGCAGACCGGCAGGAAAAATACCATATATTTTTACAATAAAATAGCGATTTTTGCGACTTTTCTTTTGTACAGATTTGACTATACAAATATATATAGCGCAGGGAGAGCCTCCCTGCGCCGAAAAAGTGTCTGTAATTTAGATGTTCAGAACATAAAAGGCAAAAGAAAGCCCAACGCTACAACAAAAATCAGCACGCCCGTAAATATTGCCCACAGTTGCCATGTATCTCCTTTAACAATGAGATTTACCGTTTTAAATCCCGAAAAAGTTGCGCCTACCGTTGCCAGAAAAACCAAAGCAACAATTAAAATAGAGGGATCCATAATTTGCATAGCCTCCTTTTACACTGTCCAAAGATATTCTTCAACCAACTGCTCATACGCAGCAGAGCGTTTTATGTCGGCAAGCCTCACCTATTAACCGGCATTAAATCACCGACTTTCCAAAATCAATTATTGTATATCATTTATAAAAATCAATTAGCAAAAATACATTTCATATCAATATCGTCATCTGACAAATTAATTTTATCAAATTATATTTCCAATGTCAACACAAAAGACAATTATTTTTTGTATTGTGCATTTAATATGCAATGTTTGTTGACACATCTTTATTTTTTGCGCAATCTGTGCTCAACAAACGGCACATCGCGACCGACAAACAGGATTTCATCACAAGCTGCGTTCTTCTCGATTTATAAAATCTTTGAAAAATCGCGCCGTCATATGCACAATGGCTTGTAATTTCACTCTTTTTCTGTCATAATATATTTTAAGATACCGCACGGGTATCAATAAGGAAAGGACAATGAGCTTTATGGATAAGAAATGTGCTGTTATTCTCGCCGCCGGCGAAGGCACGCGAATGAAGAGCAAAAAGCCGAAGGCTCTCGCAGAGGTTCTGTTCGCGCCGATGATCGACTGGGTCATAGGCGCCGTAAAAGAAAGCGGCATAGACGACATATGCGTTGTTAAAGGCTTCGGCGCGGAATATCTCGACGCGCACCTTGCAGGCAGCTGCGAGACCGTGCTCCAGAGCGAGAGACTCGGAACGGGTCACGCCGTTTTGCAGGCGGGAAACTTTATTGAAAGCAACGGCGGCGATGTCCTCGTTTTAAACGGCGACGCTCCGTTCATCGACGCAAAAACAATATACGATGCACTCGCCCTGCACAAGAAAGAGGGCAACAGCGTCACCGTTATCTCTGCGGAGATAGACGATCCGACCGGCTATGGCAGGATAATCCGCTCGGCAGACGGTTCGGTTGAAAAGATAGTCGAACAGCGCGACGCGAACGCCGAAGAGGCGGCTGTAAGAGAAGTCAACTCCGGCGCGTTCTGGTTTGACGGCAAAGCTCTGATGCGCGCGCTCAACAGTCTCAACGCAA
>ULXI01020231.1_pt1 | contig 13136 bp, 17 predicted proteins | sample 1961181 | NCBI WGS metagenome assembly ULXI01 (sample SAMEA4835835, study PRJEB28245) | human gut metagenome | biome: gut microbiome; material: fecal sample | place: Denmark | collected 2008 | reverse complement strand
ATAAATTATTCGTATGAAGTTGAAAGGAGCCAACAACTATGCCAAAAGGTAGACAGACAATCGCTACTAACCCGGTTAGAGGAAAGCTCCGTGCTGCTTCTACTCTTTCTGCAAGAGAGAATCAGATGGTTGCACTTGCTATGGACGTTGCTGAAGAGCAAATGCGTAACGGTACAGCCTCTGCTCAGGTAATTACACACTATCTGAAGCTCGGTTCCAGCGAGGAGTGTCTCAAACGAGAAATTCTCGAGGAACAGAAGAAGCTCATCACGGCAAAAACAAAATCTATCCAGTCTGCAGAGCGAATCGAAGGTCTTTATGCTAAAGCCATCGAGGCAATGCAGGTATACAGTGGTCAACGGAGAGACAACGATGAAAACGAGGACGCTTAGGACTTACTCTGAGTTAGTTCTACTTCCTACGTTCAAAGAACGTTTCATGTATCTAAAGATCGGCGGTCGAATCGGACAAGAGACGTTCGGATTCGATCGAGTCTTCAATCAGAAGTTCTACACTTCTCTAGAATGGAAACATGTTAGGGACTTCGTCGTTGCTCGAGATCTTGGGTGTGATTTAGGAGTTGAAGGGTTTGATATTCGTGGAACTAGGTTTGTGATTCATCATATGAATCCAATAACGCTCGAGGACTTTGAATCTCGATCTGATATTTTGCTTGATCCTGAATATTTGATCACAACAACTCATCGAACCCACAATGCTATTCACTATAGCGACGATAGTATTCTCAAGGGCTTTGAAATCATTGAACGAAAACCTAATGATACTTGTCCTTGGAAAATAACATGAAAGGAGTTAAAGTATGGAAAGTATTTTGTCATCGGTAAAGAAAATGCTTGGTCTAGTCGACGAGTATGAGTATTTCGATACAGATATTATCATGCATATTAACTCTGTATTTTCTGTTCTTCGTCAGCTCGGTGTCGGACCTAAAGAAGGGTTCGCTATTCGAGATGCAAACGATCTTTGGAGTGACTTTTTACCAGAAGGTCTTAAGCTGGAAATGGTCAAGACCTATATGTATCAGAAAGTACGGTTGATCTTCGATCCTCCCGTTAGCTCTGCTGCTGTTACCGCTATGGAAAAGTCTATCAGTGAGTTTGAATGGCGAATCAACGCAGAAGTAGATTACGGAGAGGAGGTATGTAGTAATGGAAACTGATGTTTTGGTTCATCACGGTATCAAAGGTATGAAATGGTACCAAAGACGATATCAGAACAAAGACGGAAGTCTTACTCCTCAGGGGAAGATTCGATATGGAAAGAATGCATCACCTACAAGAAAGAGCGGCAAGGAATTGCTTAAAGAAAATACGGCAGACATGAAGAAGACTTGGAACTCCGCAAGTCCTGCCGTAAGAGATAAGTCTATCAGGTTTGCTGCAAAGACGATCTCGAAGAGTGTTGAAATCGGTAAGCGTGCTGCTCGACCAAAAACCGTGAGTGAGATGTCCGATCAAGAACTTCGAGCGGCAATCGATCGAAAGCGTCTTGAAATTGAATATGCAAGGCTCAACCCTCAGCAGGTTTCTAGAGGACAGAAATTTGCGAAAGCTGTCCTGAATGACGTTGTTGTTCCAGCTGCTAAGAATGTCGGCAAAGCATATTTGGAGAAACAGATGAAACAGGTTCTTGGTCTCAATGACGATGATAAGAAAAAGAAAGATAAGAAAGAAGACAAGTAAACTAAGTAGGTGAAGAAATGGCACTATCCAACACTGCTGTTCCAAAGTATTATGGAATGTTCCGAGATGCTGTTATAGCTGGTGAAATTCCTGTTTGTCAAGAGATCTCAATGGAAATGAACCGTATCGATGATCTGATCGACAATCCAATGTACTACTATGATGAAGATGCTATCGAAGGCTGGATCAAATACTGTGAAGCTGAGTTAACTCTGACTGATGGTTCTGATCTATTTCTTCTGGATACATATAAATTATGGGCTGAACAAGTGTTCGGATGGTACTATTTTGTTGAACGATCTGTCTATGAACGGTACGAAGACAAGCCTGGCGGTCACTTTGTGACGAAGACGATTAAGAAACGGCTTATTAACAAGCAGTATCTTATCGTTGGTCGAGGCGCAGCTAAATCTCTGTATGACTCGTGTATTCAGTCGTACTTTGCTAACGTCGATACGTCGACGACCCATCAGATTACAACTGCACCCACTATGAAGCAAGCCGAAGAGGTCATGTCTCCTCTACGAACCGCTATTGTTCGTGCAAGAGGACCTCTATTCCAATTCTTAACAGAAGGCTCTTTACAGAACACAACTGGTTCTAAAGCTAACCGAACAAAGCTTGCTTCAACCAAGAAAGGCATCGAGAACTTTCTTACTAATTCACTGATCGAGATTCGTCCTATGACGATTGATAAGCTTCAGGGTCTTCGCTGTAAGATTGCTACTGTCGATGAATGGCTTTCCGGCGATGTTCGAGAGGATGTTGTCGGTGCTATCGAACAGGGCGCCTCTAAGGTTGATGATTACCTCATCGTCGCAACTAGTTCTGAGGGTACTGTTCGTAATGGTAGTGGCGATACAATCAAAATGGAGTTAATGAAGATTCTCAAAGGCGAATACGAGAATCCTCATGTCTCTATTTGGTGGTATAAACTTGATAGCGTGGACGAAGTTGGTCAGCCCGAAATGTGGCTTAAGGCTAACCCAAATCTTGATAAGACAGTAACTTATGAAACATATCAGCTCGATGTTGAAAGAGCAGAGAAATCTCCTGCAGCCAGAAACGATATTTTGGCTAAAAGATTTGGTCTTCCTATGGAGGGTTTTACTTACTTCTTCACATATGAAGAAACCATTCCTCATAGGATGAGAACTTTCTGGAATCTCCCATGCTCTATGGGTGTTGACCTTTCTCAGGGTAACGACTTTTGTTCTTTTACGTTTCTCTTCCCGCTTCCAGATGGTCGTTTCGGTGTTAAGACTCGAAACTATATTTCTGAGCTCACTATGATGAAACTGCCTGGCGCAATGCGACTTAAGTATGACGAATTCCTGAAAGAAGGAACCCTTGTTGTTATGGAAGGTAGCATTCTCGACACAATGCAGGTCTTTGATGAGCTTGATCGTCATATCGTTGAATGCGGATACGATGTCACATGCATGGGATACGACCCATACAACGCAAAAGACTTCGTGGAAAGATGGCAATCTGAAAATGGTCCGTTTGGTATCGAGAAAGTCATTCAAGGTGTGAAAACTGAGTCTGTTCCTTTGGGCGAACTCAAGAATCTGGCCGAGTCTAGAATGCTTCTCTTTGATGAAGCAATGATGACTTTCACTATGGGTAACTGTATTGTTATAGAGGATACCAACGGAAATCGTAAGTTACTGAAGAAACGCTATGAGGCAAAGATCGACGCTGTTGCAGCTTTGATGGATGCTTTCGTGGCGTATAAACTGAATAAAGAAGCGTTTGAGTGAGGTGACATATGAGTAACGAATTAAGTCACCATGGTATTAAAGGGATGAGATGGGGCGTTCGTCGCTACCAAAATTCTGACGGAAGTCTCACTCCCCAAGGAAGATTACGGTACCATTATTCTACTGGTGCAAAACTAAACAAAGAGGAACGTAAACAGCAGAGAGAATATGAAGCTGCGCCTGGCACAACTTCATATCAGAAAAAGCAAAACGTTCGTTCTAATAAACCATTTCAAGAAGCTGACCGAACTGATTTAACAAAAGAAAGAACAATCCCTAAAGGAACTACGTTTTATCGAACTAGTGTAAATCCTAAAGGAGATAGTTCTGGCGATCGTTATATGACTTACTTGGAAGTCGATAGAAATCTTTATAAAGGCGGTGCTATTAAGTTCCAAGCTAATGGTAAGGATACCTATGAAACCACATACACCTTGAATAAAGATCTAAAGATTCCAAGTCGTGAACGACAGATGGCTGCAATTGAAAAATATTGTAAGAATAATCGTAAAACTTACAATACTATTGCTGAAATGGTCGTTAAAAACAGATCGATTTATGACTTTGATTCCAGAGAAGATTACGACAAATGGATAAAGAGTTCTCCAGTCTACAAAGCAGAAGTCAAAGACGTTGTTAAGTCTTTCAAGGATAAAAGTTTAAGTGAAATGATGTATATGTCGGCTTCTACTTTTGGTGTCGATGCTAAAATTAGAAGACAAGTTATATCTGATCTTAAGAAAGATGGTTATACCGCAATGTCTGACATTGCCGGTGTTGGCGGTAAAGCTGGTCAAATGCGAGAAGGTTATGATCCTATTATCGTATTCGATGCTAAAAGCATGTCTAAGGGTGCCACTCAGAAAATCAGCGATAAAGCTGAATACGATGCTGGTGCAAAGTACGAAGAATGGGCCTGGAAGACTGCACGAAGCCTTGGATCTATGAGCGACGATGAATATCGTAAACGCTATGAAGCTAAGTGGTCAGATATGCCATAAATAGGAGGAGGATAAGATGTCAACATACGATTTAACATCGTCGATACCATCTTCGAGTGTGTTAAAGACTGGGGACATCTTAAACTGTCCTTACAGTGGATCTAGCAAGACCATCACACTGCCAAAAGGTAAGTATCGGCTTGAATGCTGGGGTGCGCAAGGTGGTTATCGTAGCTCTTCCAGCTATGGCGGAAAGGGCGGCTATGCTAAAGGCACTTTGACGCTTACCGCTAATACTGTAATCATTCTTGTCGCTGGTGGTTCTGGTAATACTGGAGGCACAAGTGGCGGATTTAACGGTGGCGGTAAACGTTCAAGTTATGCTGGTGGCGGTGGCGGCTCTGATGTCCGTATCAAGAACGACAACTACCTTTCACGAGTAATCGTAGCTGGTGGTGGCGGATCTGACGGTGCTTCTAATAAACCTGGTGGTTATGGAGGCGGTACGTCTGGTAAATCAGCAACTGAAAACTATGGCTCATATGGTCAAGGCGGTACCCAAACTGGTAATGGATCTGGTAGCATATCGTCGAGTCCATCTGATAACAGCAATTACGGCGGTTTCGGATTTGGCGGGTATGGTAGCTATCGATCTTCTGGTTATGGTGGCGCCGGAGGTGGCGGCTGGTATGGCGGTTGTGGTGCCCGTCCAGATGGTTCTGGCGATGACGACCGAGGAGGTGGTGGCGGTTCTGGTTATATTTATACAAGCGGAACTGCCTCAAACTATCCAAGTGGTTGTACGCTGAACAGCGCCTATTACTTGACTGATACAAGTCTTGTAAATGGCGGAACCAGTTTCACAGACTACGATGGATCTACTGTTACTGGTCATTCCGGTAATGGCGCCGTTCGTATCACTTGTCTGGAAGTCAATAATGTTGCTCCGCCTACGAATCTGAAGGCTACAGTCGATGGCGGTAATGTTACTTTAACTTGGAATGCCTCTACAACTAGCGGAATTTCTGGTTATGATGTGACACTCATTCGAGAAGGAACTATTATACGAACAGTGCGAGTAACTTCCACTAGTTACAAGTCAGCATTTGTTGCTGGTAAGTGGACTGTACAAGTAAAGACTGTGAAAGGTGATATTCATTCTGCTGCAGTATCTACTACGTTCACTGTCGTAGCTCCTGATCCTCCATCGGACTTAACTTATACTCTCGATCGTGGTGTCGTGACTCTTAATTGGGTTGCTTCGGGAAGCGAGAATGTAACCGGCTATGTTGTCACCTATAAGAAAGGTTCGACAGTCGCTTCGACGTCTTCTGTAACAGGAACGATCGATTCGTATCGCATTACGCCAGGTTCATGGACAGTTTCTGTTGTAACAAATCAAAATGGATTGTATTCAGGTGAAGTTACAGTCTCTTTCACCATTCAAGCGATCTCTAATCCGTCGAATCTCCAAGGTTCTATTGGCGACGGCGGCATTGGATCAATCACTTGGACAGGAACGACAGACAGTAACGTCTTGGGGTACTCAATCTATATGCTTTCTCCAATGCGAGTTCTTGTAGGCTATTCGCCTTATGGTAAACCGCTGTTCAAGTTCGCATTTGAAAACAACTCGTTAACTGATAAGTTAATTGAGATGTCTACCTTTTTACAAGACACGTTCTTGTATCAATTGGAGCCTAGAAAACAGTACACCTTTGCAGTCGTATCATCTAACAAGGAATACGAGAACGTTCCTGAAGATGGTCCTAAGATACATATGTACTACAGCACATCTGTATCGTTCAAGTCTTTCTCTCTAAAACCGAATCCGGTTTACACAAAAGAAAGCCTAATCATTTCAGCAGAAGTTACTGAAAAAATAGACTCTACTATCACTACAAGTTAAGGAGGGAAATATGGCTGTTAAGACTGTTAAAGCTTCCATCAATGGTCAAGAATATACATTGACCTATGACGAAATTAGTGGCTCTTATAAAGCTACTATTACGGCTCCAAGTAAGTCATCTTACAACAATAACGACGGCCACTACTATCCTGTAAGCGTAACAGCAACAGATGACGCCGGTAACAGCACGACCGTGACTGATACCGATGTTACATTCGGCGATGATCTGAAACTCAAAGTCAAAGAGAAAGTCAAGCCGATTATTGCAGTCACTTATCCGACGGCTTCTGCTACTATTACATCTGCAACGCCTACCATTACTTGGACCGTCACTGATGATGACTCGGGCATTGATGAAGCTACGATCGCTATCAAGATTGATAGTGGTACGTATGTTACTTCTGGCATCACTACGACTGCAATTACCAAGGGTTTCAATTGTTCCTATAAGATTCCTACCTCTTTGAGTAATGGCGCCCATTCCTTCTCGCTCAAGGTGTCTGACCATGATGGTAATGCGGCTACGGAAGTTGTCACTTCCTTTACAGTTGATACTGTGCCGCCTGCGTTAACGATCACGTCTCCTGCTGATGGTCTCATCACCAATAAGGAGTCTCTGACTGTTTCTGGTACGACAAACGACGTCACTTCTACGCCGGTTACGGTTACTGTTAATGGCACACCTGTCACTGTTCAGTCTAATGGTTCGTTTACTACCACTGTCACTCTTCAGAGTGGTTCCAATACCATTACGGTCGTTGCGACCGACGCGGCTGGTTTGAAGACCACAATCACTCGTACTGTCACTCTTGATACTGGCGCACCTGTCTTCCAGGAGATCTCGATCGTTCCGAATCCTGTTGATGCAGGCAAGACTTACGTAATCTCTGTTAAGGTTACGGACTAATGGTCGTGCGAGTATACGGTTCTGCCAATGGAGTAGATATCACATTTACTCCTATTGGCGATGACCGTTGGGAGTGTGCAGTACCAAAAATTCCGAGTGGTGAGTATGTGGTAGACCTTTATGCAGAAGATGAAGCTGGTAACATTGGGTATGCAGCTACGATACTCTTCATTGTTAATGCTAAACACATTGTGACGAAGATAGAGTGGCTTAAGATTGCTGCTAACTCTAACATCACACTGTTCCAGGCATTTGGTAAAACAGATTCTAGAAAGGCTGCAGAGACTATCAAAACATACACACATCGAATTCATATGCAAAATTTCAAAATGGAAGTTACAAGATGCGAAAAGTGTGGAGGTGACATGTTTGAGTTGCTCGACTCTTGAACTTTTCAAAGGCGAACGGCGAGTCGTCTCAGTCGAGTTCTCGACTTGTGACGATGCCCCTTTTACAATTCGCAATGCATCGTATCAACTTGAATACGGCAATGAAGTCGAAGCGGCTGGGGAGCCTATTGTTGAAAAACATAAGCTGACCATGACTATCGAACCGAAACGTGTCGGACGCTATGTCTTACGTTGTCAGATCGAAGTCGCTGATGAACTTATCATTCGTCGTATTCCAGTGTTCGTTCGAGAATGAGAAGAGGTGATCATATTTGTGGTCGTATATGTCCACTGATTACATGAGTGAGAACCTTCAGCACTATGGCGTCCTTGGTATGAAATGGGGCGTCCGTCGAGCTAGAAGATCTCTTTCTAGAGCCTCTACTAAAGAAGAGTCCAAAAAGGCTATTTCTAGTTTAGAGTCTCATCGTGGTAAGATCAACAAGAAAATCAGTAAGTATCAATCGTCAAATGCGACTCTTCAAAGGAAGTCCGATAAAAGAGCTAAAGGAAAAGACGTTAAAGCTGCTAAGTATAGCAAAAAAGCAGCTGCTAAACGAGTTAAAGCAAATAAGTATGAACGGAAAGCTGGCCGTCGTTTTACTTCCGAAGCTCGTGGGGCAAAAATGCTTTCTAAGGCAGACACGCTCAATCGTAGAGCAAAAGTGTTAGAATTAAAAGCAAATCAGATTAAAACCAAAAGCGATTCGATCAAAGCAAAGATTGCATCGAATGAGGCTATGATCAGAACTTATAATTCTGGCTTGAATGACATTGATGCTGCTATTAAGGACTACGGTCGGGCCTACATTAAGAACGCTCAACAGAAACGGAGGACTTAATATGTGGGAATACAAATCCGTTGATCATAACAATGATTGGCTGATGCATTTCAAATACATTGACAAGAAAATGATCAATGGTAAATGGCACTACATTTACGACAGAGCTAAAGACACGTTAGCTGTGCGCACAACTACCAAAAGAAATCCTGATGGTTCGGTGACTACTACGAAAGGTAATAAAATCTTTAGTACAACGTCTACCACATCCAAGATTAGAACGCAGAATGTTCCGAAAGATCAACGACCTTCTGCTACTATGAAAGACGGTAAACTCTATTTCGAGAAAAAGAATAAGAAAAGAAAAAAGGGAAAGAACTTCATCTCTAGATTTCTTTCTAAAGCTATTACCACAGATAAACGTACCAATACCCAAACGACTTATTATAACGGACGGCCTGTTACTAAAAACAGACGTAAGTAAGGCGGTGAACTAACGTGGCTATTACGTTCGGTTCCAGGGTAAAAGCCGCCTGGAATGCCTTCCTCAATAAACAGTTTTCTTATGGAAACTATGGTGGAGGGTCATATTACCGACCGGATCGACCACGTTTAAGCCGTGGTAATGATCATTCGATTGTTTCCGCTGTTTACAATCGAATCGCCCTCGATGTTGCTGCATTGACATATCGTCATGTTAAACTGGACGACAACGATCGGTACATCAAGTATATTAACAGCGGTCTGAACAACTGTCTCACTCTTGAGGCAAATCAGGATCAAACTTCAAGAGCATTCATCCAGGATATCGTGCTTTCTATGATGGATGAAGGTTGTGTTGCTGTTGTTCCGTATGAATTAACAGCCAATCCGACCATAACTAGTTCTTATGATATTCTTGCCATGAGAACTGCTAAAATCGTGGAATGGTATCCTGAGCATGTTCGCGTTCGGATGTACGATGATAGAACCGGTGAGAAACAGGAACTCACACTTCCGAAATCTCTCGTAGCTATCATCGAAAATCCGTTCTTTTCCGTAATGAACGAGCCAAACTCGACATTACAAAGATTGCTTCGTAAGCTTGTGCTTCTGGATGTTGTAGATGAACAGACTAATTCTAACAAGTTAAACATGATCATCCAACTTCCTTATGTCATCAAAACTGATGCGAAAAGAGCGCAAGCAGAGAAGCGTAGACAGGATATCGAAGATCAGCTTGAGAACTCTAAGTATGGTATTGCATACACTGACGGTACCGAAAAGATCACTCAGCTTAACAGATCTCTCGATAATAACCTCCTGAATCAGATCGAGTATCTGACGAAACTTATGTTCAGTCAGATCGGTATCACTCAGGAGATCTTGGACGGAACAGCAGACCAAAAAGTCATGCTGAACTACAATAACCGTGTTGTAGAACCAATCGCTGCAGCTATTGTGGACTCTATGAAACGAGTATTTCTCACAAAGACAGCTCGTTCTCAGAAGCAGTCTATCATGTACTTCAGCGATCCATTCCGTCTGGTTCCTGTCAGTGATATTGCTGAGATCGCTGATAAGTTCACTCGAAACGAAATCATGACGTCGAATGAACTTAGACAGATTGTTGGTCTTAGACCTTCGGACGATCCGAATGCTGATGTTCTGCGTAATAAGAACCTGTCGCAGTCGAACCAAGAGATCGCACAGCAACAGGGAGTAAATCCTGCACAGGATTACGTAAATAACATCATCAGTCAGACTCGTACTACTGTATAAAGGAGGAATGTAGAGAATGGAAACTTATGATTTTTCTGGTTGGGCAACTAGAAACGATCTAAGGTGTGCCGATGGTCGAACGATTCGTCGAGATGCTTTCAAGCACAATGACGGCGACGTGGTCCCTCTGGTATGGAACCATCAGCACGACGATCCGTTCAACTGCTTGGGTCAGGCGACGCTTGAGAACAAACCCGAAGGCGTATATGCCTACTGTTCGTTCAATAATAGCGAGTCTGGCAAACAGGCTAGAGAGCTGGTTATGCATGGCGATGTGAAAGCATTGTCTATTTATGCTAATCATCTTTCTCAGAACAAGCGCACCGGCGACGTATTTCATGGCGATATCAAAGAAGTAAGCCTCGTACTGGCCGGTGCTAATCCTGGCGCGCTCATCGAAGACATCATTCAGCACAGCGACGATGATGACGGCGATGAACAAGCTATCATTTACGCTGGTGGCGCTTTCGATCTTGAAATTCGTCATAGCGATATCCCTAAGGAGGAACCTATGAATCCTGATGAAAAGCTGATCCATGCCGACCCCGAGCCGGCAGAAGAGAATGATACTGAGGAGACCATCGGTGATATTCTCAGTACCCTGAACGAGAAACAGATGAACGCTGTTTACGCCATTGTCGGCCAGGCTCTGGAAGATGGTGGTGCCACCGATGACGAATATGATGATGAAGAAGGAGACACTGAAGTGAAGCATAACATCTTCGACAACGACACTGCCGATCAGTCCAACATTCTGCAGCATGCAGATATGGAAGCTATCCTGGCTGACGGCAAGCGCTATGGCTCTCTGCGTGAGAGTGCTCTGGCTCATGGCATTGACGGTATTGATACCCTCTTCCCTGAGCCCAAGAACCTGAACACCCCTCCCGACTGGATCACTCGCAAGATGGACTGGGTGTCCAAAGTCATGTCCGGTGTTCATCATACCCCCTTCTCCCGCATCAAGTCCATGTATGCTGACCTGACCGCCGACGAGGCTCGTGCCAAGGGTTACATCAAGGGCAAGCTGAAGAAGGAACAGGTCTTCACCCTGCTGAAGAGAACTACCACCCCCACGACCATCTACAAGAAGCAGAAGCTGGATCGTGATGACGTGATCGACATCACCGATTTCGACGTCGTCGCCTGGCTGAAGACTGAGATGCGCTTCATGCTGGACGAGGAGATCGCTCGTGCTATTCTGGTTGGTGACGGCCGTGATGGTTCTTCCGATGACAAGATCAACGAGATGAACATTCGTCCTATCTGGACTGACTCCGATCTGTACACCATCAAGGCCACCGTGACCAAGAAGGCCGGCGCCACTGAGGACGATATGGCCAAGGCATTCATCCGAACTGCGATCAAGTCCCGTAAGGACTATCGTGGTTCTGGCGAGCCTGTCCTGTTCACCACTGAAGACATGATCACCAACTGCCTGCTGCTGGAAGACACCACTGGCCGTGTGATCTACGATTCCATCGACAAGCTGCGTACTGTCCTGCGTGTCCGCGAGATCATCGCTGTTCCCGTCATGGAAGGTCTGACCCGCACCGACGCCGATGACTCCAAGGTTCACAGCCTGATGGGCATCATTGTCAACCTGAACGACTACAATGTTGGTGCTGATAAGGGCGGCGCAGTCAACATGTTCGACGACTTCGACATCGACTACAACGCTCAGAAGTACCTGATCGAGACCCGTTGCTCCGGCGCAATGATCAAGCCCTACGCTGCCATTGCTATCGAGAGCGTTCCTGAAGCTTAAGGAGGACTGACCTATGGATCGTATCTACCAGGATCTGAAAGATCGTTTCGTTGTTTCTATCGTCATCTACACCAAGGGCACCGACGGCAAGGCCTACATGGACTCTGCTACGACCAAGCAGTTCACGACCAGTGATCTGAAGGAGGCTTTCTTGAAGGGCGCTGTGATCAAGACTGCTAATGGCTACGCCTATCCCACCGAGTACGTCGAGGCATCCAAGGTCGGCTCTGTGAAGTATCCCAAGGCGGGTTCTTCCTCTGTCGAGGTTGTGTCTCTGGCCGCTGTCGCCGATCCTACCTGAGTTTCGGCCGAACAATTCAAAATGGATTTGTAAGGAGTGAAAAGCAATGAAATGGTACGGCAAAATTGGTTTTGAAGAGACCGTTGAAAAAGTACCTGGTGTGTATGTGGAGAAAATCTGCACAAGACCATATTTCGGAGATCTTATTCGGAACCTTCGTCGACTTGATAATTCTGATTATCTGAACGACGACGTCAACATCTCCAATGAGATTAGCGTGCTTGCTGACCAGTATGCTTATCACAACTTCCACACCATGCGGTATGTCGAATTTATGGGATCGAAGTGGAAAATCACCAGTGTGGAGGTGCAGCCCCCGCGCTTGATCCTTTCTATTGGAGGTTTATACAATGGCGAAGACTCGTCTAGAGCTTCAGTCTGTTCTTGAGCAGACTCTTGGAAGCCGGAATGTATATTTTCAACCTCCTGCTTCCGTAAAGATGAAATACCCCGCAATCGTTTATGAGCGTTATGACATCGACAAGTATCCGGCAGATAATATTGCCTACTTGAAGTTCCATCGCTACACTCTCACTGTGATCGACAAGAATCCAGATAGTGTACATGTCGAGGATGTCTCTAATCTGCCTTACTGCAGCTTTGACCGCCATTACACGGTTGACAACCTACACCACGATGTGTTTACAATCTATTTCTAAGGAGGATATCTTACATGGCTAAGATTGTTTGGGATAAAGCCGCCGAGCACATTTATGAGACCGGCGTCGATCACGGTGTTCTGTATCCGCAGAAGGAAAACGGTGAGTACGATAAGGGTGTCGCTTGGAACGGTCTGACCGCCGTTACCGAGTCTCCCTCCGGCGCAGAGGCCACTGACCTGTACGCCGACAACATCAAGTACCTGTCTCTGCTGTCTGCTGAGACCTTTGCAGCCACCATCGAGGCCTACAC
>ULXI01076078.1_pt1 | contig 13193 bp, 18 predicted proteins | sample 1961181 | NCBI WGS metagenome assembly ULXI01 (sample SAMEA4835835, study PRJEB28245) | human gut metagenome | biome: gut microbiome; material: fecal sample | place: Denmark | collected 2008 | reverse complement strand
CCGTCGCCTTTTCCCAGATCGTCGTGGCCGAAGCCGGCTGGATCAGAAGCGGCAGAATGCTGACGCCGAGCCATGCAACATAGAGCCAGCGCCCCGGACTTTTCCTCGGCGGCGGAAGCTGCGGTAAGTTATTGGATGTGTTCAAAGATGCTCCTCCTTTTCTTTTTCCGATGCAAAAAGCAGACGCCAAGGTCAGGCGTCTGCTCGCAACAAGATTCAGTTTTATATGCTTTTGAGCATCTTCAGTATAGCATATATGGATTTGCGCCGAAAGAGCAAAACCGTGCCAATGTTGTGTCAATACTGTGGCGTGTTTTCATTATTGGCGGTCACAGCAAGCTACAGGCAAGTTAAACTCCTTCGTCGTTTGGATGTTTTGCTCCTGCTTTCGTCCCGTATCTTGCGTTTTTGCGCTCAAAACATATCAGGCCGTTTCCTCAAGCAAATTGTCAGCAAGTTAAATCACGCTCAGATAGAAATGTATTTTAGAAGTGATTTTTGCAACTATACACAGTTTTCGCTTCTAAATACGGTGCTGTACTTAACTTGAATAGCTTATGGTCGTGTACTTCCTCATCTATTTCATTGAAATGTTGCTGGGGTTATCTTTGAACTTTTCAGTAAGAACGTTGATTTTTCTCTTGTACTGGAATATAATATCTATTGAAAAGTAGCATGATAATATCGGAAAGTTTTCAATGGAGGTTGGGCTATGGAAATAAAACGAGATTGCTATTTGAAGAAAATCATCTCCTTTATGTGGGATGGTCAGGTAAAGGTGATCACCGGCATCCGCAGATGCGGCAAGTCCTATCTGCTTCGCAATCTGTTCAAGAGATACCTTCTCGGTGAGAGCGTTGCAGAAGACCACATTCTGTCCTTTGAGCTGGATTTGACCCGTGATATTCGCTATCGCAATCCGTTGGAGCTTGCGTCTCATGTCCGTGAGATCGTAGAACACAGCGCAGACCAATATTATCTCTTTGTAGACGAGATCCAGATGTCCGACGCAGTTCCGAATCCCTACAATCCAGACGGGAAGAAGATCACTTTCTACGATGCGCTCAACGATTTGAAATCCTTGTCCAACTTAGACATTTATGTGACCGGAAGCAACTCCAAAATGCTGTCCTCGGACATCCTGACGGAGTTCCGGGGGCGCAGCGATGAGATCCGTGTGCATCCGCTTTCCTTTTCCGAATACTACTCGGCTGTCGGCGGCGATAAGCAGGACGCTTTTGACGAGTTTGCTTTCTACGGCGGTATGCCGCTGATTCTGTCCCGTCCCACAGATGCCGCAAAGATGGCCTATCTGAAATCTCTCTTTTCCGAGGTCTATCTGAAGGACATTGTAGAGCGGAAGAAGATCAAGCGTGAGGATGTGCTGTCTGCGATTCTTGATCTGCTGTGTTCGTCCATCGGCTCTCTGACCAATCCGACAAAGGTTGCAGCCACCATCAACACCGTGCAGAAGCGCAGCGGTGAAAATGTGGTTGCAGTAAACACTGTGAAAGCCTACATGGATCACTTATTGGATTCCTTCCTCTTCACCGAATGCAAACGCTGGGATGTCAAGGGCAAGAGCTATTTTGACTATCCCAATAAATACTACTGTGAGGACATTGGGCTGAGAAATGCCCGCATCGGTTTCCGCCAGCAGGAAATGACGCATATCATGGAGAACATCATTTTCAATGAGCTGATGATCCGTGAATGCTCCGTTGACATCGGCATCGTCTATGGCAATGAGAAAAATGCCAAAGGAAAGATCACTCCGGTTGCGCGGGAAATCGACTTCATTGCAGCCTCCGGCGGCAAGAAGACCTACATTCAGTCCGCCTATGCGCTGGGAACGGAGGAAAAGGCAATCACTGAAAATAAGCCATTCACGCTGACCGGCGATTCTTTCCCGAAGATCATCGTGCGTTACGACATTCGCAAGCGTTGGTATGATGACAACGGCATTCTCAATATCAGCGTCATCGACTTCCTGCTGGATGACGCGCTTGTCTGACCTCGCTTAAAACAAAACTGCTCACCGTAAGCTAATCACGGTGGGCAGTTTTTTAGTCTGAGAAGAACTCGGCCGGCTCGTAGTCCTCGTCGAGATCGTCAAACTCGTCCGCCCAGCAGTCGAAAATGCCCACGGCTACCTTTGCGGCATCGTGATACAGAGAAACGGTTTAGCTCATATTCAGCATAAGCCTGTTCACTTTCGCCCTCACAAAAAACGACAATATACGGCTTTGCGGGCTTTGTTGAGCGGGACATCACTCCACCTCCTCGATTTCAATGCCTGGCGTAGCGCCATATTTTCCGACCAGATAACCTTTACGAATATTTTCGGTCGTCCGTGTGGAAAATTCGTTGACGCTATATAATTCGGAGGCACCATCTTTATCACGCTTATCTGCAAAGTAAAGCTGATCTTTGCGGAGCAGTTCCAAATTCATGGTCAATATTGTAGGAGAATATATGGACTTGTCTGATGAGGTGAACGATGCCAAACTGTTGGCGTTGGCATCTGAACGCATGGTGAAGGCGGATCCTGCGATGTTTGTACCGGCGGAACATCTCTACGCAGAACTCGGTATCACTCAAGATGATTTGGATGCAGTTGATGAGATAGACATCGAATAAATTGGAAGCTGGTTTACTTGCCGGAAGCCGCAAAAGATCTGAAGAATCTTGCCGGAAATTAACGGTTGCGGGTCGTTAAAGCAAGCGGAAAAGTCCTTCAGAATCCACGGTCTGTTACGGAGAAGGCTATGGAAAGCCGTTGGGAAATTAGCAAGGTAATGATCTGGCGGGTTTCCTGAAAATCAAACTCCGTGATACCGATATCCGTGTCGTGTATAAGTTTATCCGAACAGAAATATTGGTAGTTGTCATTGGCGCAAGAGCCGATGATGAGGTTTATGAAATGGCGTAGCACCGGGCAAAAAAAGAAGAAAATCGATACTCAGATTGATTTTAGAAATAGTAGTTTATATAAGAAGATACGATAAAAATGCGGCGATGAAGTAGGTAATGACGTTATATCAGCACGATTATCGGGCAAGGCACTGCCCGGAGCGCCTTGCCCGCAAAAATTCAATTTACTGCAAAAACTCCCGCACGATCTCCGCACTATCCTGAGCGGTATATCCCCACAACACCGAGCTGAGTACCTCGACGGCTTCTTTGCGCTTCCGATAATACGTCCGCGTGCTGATGTCGCGGATATGCGGGCGGAGCTGGTCGATGATCTCCTCGACGTTCTGCAGCTCCTGCGGGGAGAGGTAAGCGTAGTAGAGCAGCCAGTAAAATTCTTCGCCGTTTTTGTGTTTGGCGCGCATGAGATCCACAGCGCTGTCCACAAGGCAGAGCATTTTATGGCTCTGCTCGATACACTTCGCCTGATGCTCCAGCTCCGTGCCGGAGAGATCCGCGCCGGCCAGATAGACGGATTCCAGAAAATCCTCAATCGTCTTGCCATAGTCGATCCGGAACCGATTCCGAACCTGACGCACGGAAACCTCCAGACTCCATACCACGTCGCGGTATTTCCGCAGCAGTGTCCATGTATCGTGATAGTGCGGGTCTTCGGTTACGTCTGCCGCGGGCAGCTTATGCTTCGCCATTGCCGTTCGCTCCTTTCTGCTGGATCGTGAGTTCAAAATACCGCGTCTGCGTGCTGCCGCAGGAGAGCATCAGCCCCAGACGAAGATCCTCCGTTTCGTGCTCCCATAAGACTCCGACGCAATCGGATAAGGGATATAACCTATACTGGAACCGGGGGCAGGTCGTGCAGCAAACACCCTGTGTTTTCAAGAGATTTAGGACTTCGGCGAGCAGAATCTCCGTGTGCGATTTTGAAACGCTGATCGAGCAATCTGATGCGCAGTCCGGCTGCGCCATATCTTGCGCACAATCCTGTACGCGGATGCAGAGGTTCAGCGCCATCGCAACCTCCTCTTTATCCACCATAACGTCGGAGATCTGGAACATGGTGGACAGATAGTTTTGAAGATAGATCGCCGTTCCGCTGCGGCCGGGGAATGAAAACGTCTTTATGTATTCCAGCCGAGCAAATTTGCCGAGGATACGTCCGGCGGTTGCCTTAGACACACCCCAGCGTTTGCCAAGTTCGGCATAGGAAACGAGCGGGCTGCCGGTGCCGTTTCGCAGATAGACGACAGGACCAGCCTCAGAACCGGCGACCTGATGGTCATTGTAAATCGCGTTCAGCCAGAGATCGAGCAGCGCGTCCATCTCGGAGCATTTTCCAAGACTGAGCAGCCGCGACGCCGCGCTCATCGGCAGAAAGAAGAAGCCGGAATCCTTCTGGCACGGGCAGCTATAATCCAGCACGGTGTTATAGCGCGGCCAGTCAAGGATGCGGTACTGCACAAGCTGTCCGCGGCCAATTAGGTCATATTCGATGAAGTGATGCCGTTGGAGAGAATCAAGCTGCCGCAAAAGCTGCCGGTTCGTTCTCGCGCGGAACCACGTCCGCAGCTCCCGCAGCGGGCAGATCCATTGACCGGGATGCACGATGTAACTGATGCCGTCGTAGCGCTGATAGGACGTGCGGAAGTTCGCGTAACAGCAGAGCACCGCATAATGAAAAAGACCGGAGCACCCGTTTGTACGGATGCTCCGGTCTGCGATCAGACTCTGTATGAATTGCCGGTAGATGCGGCATTTGGGGTAGTCTACGATTTGCTTGATTTCAAGTTTATATTCCGTCATTTTGACACTCCTTTATTCGATTTGTAAGTCCTCAGAAAACGCATTTCTGTTTCGCGCTGCTTTTCTGACTGCACATGGGCACAGATGTATCTGTTGGAACAAACGAAGTCGATCAGATATTCTTTTGGTATCCGATGAACCCCATAAGAGTAGGCTTTCAGTTCGCCCGCTGTGATCCATGCGCGGACGCTGGAAACAGAAAAGCCGGTCAATGCAACAATATCTCTGGCATAAAGACAATCAGGCACTTTTGCAAACTCTTTCTGGTAAAAGCTTTGCAATGCAGCCTGTCCCTTTTCGGTTTTTATGATTGAAACCATCCGTCTGATATAGGCTGCACGGCTGGATTCTCGTTTGCGCTTTGACGAGAATTGTCCCTTCGGATACATGGAAATTACGCGGTCGGATTCCTGATCTTTCTGAAACGTCGTCGCGTCAGAAAGTTTTATCTTATATCGATGCCGCTCGTTTCCGCTGCGGATACAGGGAATGATCTCGTTATCCAGCAGCCATTTTGCTTTACGCTTGGAGATATGACAGAGCTTGCAAAGCTCCTCCAGACAGATAAACCGGTCGATAAATACGAACCCATCGTTTTTTTCTCCCGTCATGGAAGCACCACCCTCAAAAAGTTCAGCAATGGCAGGTGGTTGCGTCTCCCGTTTTTTCTCCCCTTTTTCTCCCGCATGGTCAAAAAAAGCGTGATTTTTGGCCTTCCAAGAGGGAAATTCTGTGGGTTCTTATTTTTTCGGGATTCACGAAACGAGATTCTATAAAACTCTGTGAAATCAATGGGTCGCAGGATTCTTCAATCCGGCTTGAAATGCGGTAAAAATACGTCAAGTGGCGTGAACCTTAAATGACTCGAAATCAGGTGTACCGGCAACGGTACCGTGGGTTCGAATCCCACCCACTCCGCCAATTTCTTGTTGAAAGTGTTCAATCAGAAGCGTTCTGATTGAACACTTTCACTATATTTCACGACTTTTTCGAGTTTTTTCCGACCACTGTATGTGGGGCAAATTCTTATCTCCTGCAACTTTCAATGCTGAAAACGCCTTGTGCAGCAAGGCTTTCCGGGCTTTTGGAGAGAAAACAGGAGAGAAAAAGCTACGCCTTTTCCGTCTGAAATCCAAGTCCTGAAAGCATGGCATCTGCCGAGGACAGCTTTGTGCTGTAGTCTAGATGGGCATAGATGTTTGCCGTCGTGGAAAAATCACTGTGTTCCAGCCAATCCTGAACCTGCTTCATCGGAACACCGTTTGCCAGCATGCGTGAGGCACAACTATGTCGGAGATCATGGAAGCGAATGCGCCGCAGGCCGTTTGCATCCAGCAGCTTCGGAAATTGCTCCGTCACATAATGCGGCTTGATGAGGTCTCCCATCTCGTTGATGCAGACATAACCGGCGAACTGCTTATGGTATGACCGACCGCATGCAGTTATTTTAGAGAACTGCATTGCTTTTTTTGAAAATCAAAACCATCAAGAACTTGCATCTTTTTTGTGAATTTGTGCATGAGCTGATTGCAATTAAAGAGGTTACCGTGTATAATAAAATAGAAGTCGTGATTATCGAATGAGTAAAGGGGTGTATGTTATGGGGATAAGTTATAAAAAACTTTGGATGCTCCTGCTAAATCGAGACATAAAGAAGTCCACCCTCCGGCAAGAGCTTAACCTTGCATCCGGAACATGGACGAAACTGAATAAGGGGGAAGAAGTGTCCCTCTCTATTTTGCTGCGCATTTGCGGCTACTTGAATTGTGACATTGGAGATATTTGTGAAGCTGTGCGAACGGACAAGGACTGAGTCCGGTTTTTCGTGCAGCTCTTTTTGTAGAATAATAAATGTGAAACTATAACTTTGGAGGTTGCTGAAATGGCTGAGAATAACACAAGCAATATCGGCTTTGAAAAACAAATCTGGGACGCGGCTTGCGTTCTGCGCGGAAACATCGACGCATCCGAATACAAGTCCGTCGTCCTCGGATTGATTTTCTTGAAATACATTTCTGATCGCTTCGAGGCAAAGTACAAGGAACTGGTTGAAGAAGGCGATGGATTTGAAGAAGACCAGGACGAATACACTGCCGAAAACATCTTCTTTGTCCCTGAGAATGCATGATGGAGTGCGATTGCCGCCGCCGCTCACACGCCGGAGATTGGCACGGTGATTGATGATGCAATGCGTAGCATTGAGAAAGAAAACAAGCGTCTCAAGGACATTCTCCCCAAGAACTTTGCCCGTCCAGAACTGGACAAGCGGCGCCTTGGCGAAGTGGTTGATCTCTTCACCAATATTCAGATGATCAAGCATGGGAACAGCAAGGACATTCTCGGTCGTACATATGAATACTGCCTCTCCAAGTTTGCCGAACAGGGAGGCAAACTTGCCGGTGAGTTCTATACTCCCTCTTGTGTTGTGCGTACCCTTGTTGAGGTGTTGCAGCCATTTATGCCATGCGAAAATTCACAGGCATTAACTTCATGACGGAGGCGGTTCCGGATGAAACAACGCTGTGCAAATTCCGTCATCTTTTGGAAGCGAATGGCCTGAACAAGCTGTTTTTCGACGCGATCAACCATGTTATGGTGCAAACCGGACACATGATGAAGGGCGGCACCATTGTAGACGCCACCATCATCAATGCTCCCTGCTCCACCAAGAATACGGAGAAAGCCCGAGATCCGGAAATGCACCAAACGAAAAAGGGAAATGAGTGGAAATTCGGAATGAAATGCCACATTGGAGTAGACGCAGGCAGCGGTCTGGTTCACACGATGACCGTCACAGCGGCAAACGAGCATGACATCACCCAGACAGCGAACTTACTCCGGGAAGATGACGGGGTAGTCTATGGGGATTCTGGATATCTTGGAGTGCAGAAGCGGCCCGAAATCGCAAACAACGAGCATTTTTCAAAAATTGATTTCCGCATTAACCGCCGCCCCAGCAGTCTTCCCAGGGTCAGCGACAACGCGATTGACTGGGAGCGTTATATTGAAAACCGCAAATCCTCGGTGCGCTGCAAAGTAGAGCACGCATTCCGGATCATCAAGTGTCAGTTCGGCTACAGGAAAACCGTGTATCGTGGTCTGAAGAAAAACGAGAACCGACTGTACGCCATGTTCGCCTGCGCGAATCTGTATGCGCTTGCCATCGCCGGACGAAAACTTTCCACAACCTGACACAGGGGCAGTCTGCCCTTTTTCGGGAAACGGAGCAGAAAAGCAGATAAATAACGGCTGTTTTGCACTGAAATTACCTAAACTAAGCGCAAATAGCGGCTAATACATCGAGTAGGAACAGGATAAAGGCTATTATTCAGAGGTTCCCTAGATATTTTCGGTCAAAAATCTCTGAAGCAACTAATCAAACTTATAAAAATTTGGGAAACCATGCCTCAAGTTTTCGACCGATGTTTGTCCCGCAAACGGATACATATTTTAACACGTTAAGTGTACGGAAAGAGAAAGCAGGGAAATGCGACTATGACTTTACAGCAAATTCGATATTTTATTGCCGTAGCTGAATGTGGGTCCATTAGCGCAGCGGCAAAGAAGTTGTTTATTTCGCAATCTAGTATCTCTGAAGCGATCAAAGAAATTGAAAGCACTTATGGTATCACTGCGTTCAATCGACATAGCCGTGGTATCCAGTTGACTAGGGACGGCGATGAATTATTAGTAGAATTAATGCGCATACAACATCATTTGGAATATCTGGATGAAAGGTACAGTATGCGTCAAAAACGGCAGGACGTACTATCCGTGGCCACGCAACATCATATCTGCGGTCTGGATTCTTTTGCAGCGTTTCTGAGCGAGAGCCAAGAAGATACCTACTGGATGGAATTTTTGGAATGCAGTACCCCAAAGGTGTTGAGCGAGGTAGAAAACAATGCTGCGGATATCGGCATAGTGTTTTTTAACGCAGAAGCAGAAAAGCAGATGCTTCGGGAACTGAAAAGCCGCCATTTGGAATTCCATTTAATTTGTGGCGGACAGGCCCATGCTTATTTTAGTGAAAACCACCCGCTAGCGTGTCAACAAGATGTATCTATGGAAGAATTGTCTTCCTATCCTTTTATTTCCTATGACCGCAAAAGTGGGGTGAACAATGTGTATACGGATGTAGTTCTATTTAGTCAATATCGAAAGGTTGTGACAGTGGGGGATCGTGCTACCGCGCAAGCAATGATGCAAGGCAGCAATGCTTTTACAATAGGCAGTGGCTTTCGCTCTTTGCTGGATCCCTCGCAAGTTCTATGTAAGCCCATCCGTGATGGAAATCAAATCAAAATTGGATGGCTGTCCAGTGAAAGGGTGATTCTTTCGGATAATGCAAAACGATATGTAGATCTTTTGCAGCAAGAAATATATTCCGGAAGATAGCGTAAACTTTGCTCTTATATATTTTATAAAATTTCCCAGTATGGCAGGTACTCGGCAAAACCGATGGCCTGCCATCTTTTTTTTGAAATTGTTAAAAAACAAGAAAATGTTATAATTTTTATAACAGCAATGTCTCTACGGATGTGGCATTTCTTTTGATGTTTCAATCAAAGCTGCGAAGGGGAGGATGTCTATGCTTCGATATTTTGTTAAAAGGATTCTATCTACGATTCCAGTTCTGCTGATTATATCTGTGATTGTGTTCTCTATGATCCACTTAACACCGGGTGATCCAGCGCAAAGTATGCTAGGTCCCGAAGCCAGCGAGGAGCAGGTGGAGTCTTTGCGGAAGGCCATGGGTCTATATGATCCGCTGCCCGTACAGTATGTGAATTGGATTGCAGATATTCTGCATGGAGATTTTGGCACCTCAGTTGCAAACAATGAGCCAGTTCTTTCCGCAATTCGCAGCCACATGGGACCGACGATTTCCGTCACACTGTTCGCATTAGTCATTGATTTGTTGATTGCTTTACCACTAGGAATCTTGGCGGCTCGAAAAAAGGGTTCTGCAGCTGATCAGCTAGTATCTGTGGTATCCCTTTTGGGCGTATCCCTACCAGACTTTTTAATTGGTCTATTTTTGATGCTGTTATTTGCTGTCAAATTAAAATGGCTGCCTTCCTCAGGTTATGTACCGCTGTCTAATGGCCTAATAGCGCATCTTCGCTCAATTACCTTGCCCTCTATAGCCCTGGGTTTTACATATTCCGCTTTGATGATGCGCATGACAAAATCCGCTGTGTATGATGCTTTGCATAGTGACTATATTAAATTTGCAAAAGCTAAAGGCGTTCATACAGCGCCGCTGTTATTAGTTCACTCAATGAAAAATGCCTCGGTCAAGCTACTGACAATTGTTGGACAGGCTATCATTGGTATGCTTTCTGGCGCAGCGGTCATTGAAACGATTTTTATGATTCCAGGTGTGGGGCAACTAATCGTTCTTTCAATCTCCAGACGAGATTATGGAGTAATTCAAGCGGTTGTCCTTTTGGTGGCACTCATGAATGTGGTTATCATGTTGCTGGTTGATCTGATGTATGGCATGATCGATCCACGCATCAAAATGGAGTGAAAGGAGATTGCGCAATGAAGGTCGAAATTGAACGCGATGTTTCACATCTGCAAAAGAAAATGCTGCAGGAGCAGCGCCGCATTAAGCTTCGCCGCTTATTCCGCAACCGCCTTTCTATGCTTGGAGCTATAATCGTACTCTTGATGATGATCATTGCTGTGGCAGCTCCCCTGATTGCCCCTCAGGATCCTTATGCCATTACTGTGGCAAACCGCCTATTGCCGCCCAGTCATGCGCATTGGTTCGGTACAGATTCTATGGGTGAGGATGTATTCAGTCGTGTTATTTATGGAGCACGGATCTCCATGATGGTCGGCTTCTGTGTCAGTGTGTTGGCTGGTGTGGTAGGCATGCTGTTAGGGCTTTATGCCAGCACCAACAAGATCTTGGATAATATTTTGATGCGCATATGTGACGGACTTAAGTCCATTCCATCTATGTTATTTGCTATATGCTTAATGACTATATTGGGAGCAGATGTGAAAAATGTTATTTTTAGTCTGGCCATTACCAGCATTCCCAATATGGCACGCATTGCCCGTTCCGAAGCGCTGGTGGTGCGGGAGCAAACTTATATAGAAGCTCTTCGGTCTATGGGGGCCAGTGAGAGCCGGATTTTGTGGCGGCATATTATGCCTAATATCATTTCACCCGTAATCGTCCAAATGACATTCGTATTTGCATCTTCCATTATTCAGGAAGCAGCCTTGAGTTTTCTTGGAGCAGGTGTGCCAGCTGGAGACCCAAGTTGGGGAAGTATTCTCAGTGACGGCAAGAATTATATCTATAACTCGTGGTGGCTTATCGTATTTCCCGGCATCTTCACAATAGTGTCCGTGCTGGGATTCAACTTATTTGGTGATGGCCTGCGGGATTTCTTTGATCCCACAAAGACTTGAGGGAGGACAGCATGGATAGAAATGTAATCCTGGATGTAAAAAACCTTTCTACAACCTTCCACACAGAACGCGGTGATTATCAGGCAATATCCGGTGTCTCCTTTCAAATCCGAAAAGGGGAAATCGTCGGCATAGTAGGAGAATCCGGTTGCGGTAAAAGTGTGACTTCTCAGTCTATTTTACGCCTATATGACGAGCATCGGGAAGCTCGTCACAGCGGGGAGGTGCTGTTCGAGAACGATGATCTCCTGAAGCTTTCTCAAAAAGAGATAGAGCGCCGTCGAGGCAGCGACATCGCCATGATATTTCAAGACGCTCTCAGCACATTGAATCCCGTTTTGACCATTGGATATCAGCTTCGGGAGCCTATGCGTATCCACAACAAAGGTATGAGCAAAAAAGAGGCTACAGAAAAAGCAATTCATCTACTGCGTTTAGTGGGAATACCTGAACCAGAACAGCGCATCAGACAGTATCCGCATGAACTTTCTGGCGGTATGCGTCAGCGTGTGATGATAGCCATTTCCTTGGCTTGTCAACCGCGGCTTTTAATTGCCGATGAGCCTACCACGGCATTGGATGTTACGATTCAAGCTCAAATCATGGACCTGATTTTAGAGTTGAATCAACAGCTGCAAATGGGTGTCATGCTGATTACTCACGATCTAGCAGTAGTAGCGGAAACCTGTACTCGGGCAATCGTCATGTATCTGGGGCAGGTAGTAGAGGAAGCTTCTGTAGAAGACTTGTTTCAGCATCCCATGCACCCTTATACACAGGGCCTGATTGCCTCAGTCCCTCGTTTGTACGCCCCCAGTAAGGAGCGGCTGCATGTGATTGAGGGGACTGTACCTTTTCTGAACGACATCCCCACTGGATGCCGCTTTGCCCCTCGATGCGCTTATGCTACGGACCACTGCTATATTCAAATGCCGGAATTGGTCCCAGTGGGTAATCAGAAAGTGCGTTGTTGGAGAGTCTGTCAAGGGGGAGGTGTCTGCAATGGCTGAACGTGACATCATTCTGCAGGCAGAACATATCTTCCGTACATTCTCCATAAAATCCGGCAAAAAACTCAGTGTTCAAGCAGTTTGTGATGTTTCTTTGACCATTCATGCTGGAGAAATCTATGGATTGGTAGGCGAATCTGGCTGTGGAAAAAGCACGTTGGGCCGCGTGCTGAGTTATCTGATTCCTCCAACAAGCGGCCGCGTCTGGTTAAACGGCATAGACCTCTCTAAGCTTTCTAAACAGGAACTGCGGGAAAAGCGCCGTATGATTCAAATGGTGTTTCAGGATTGCTTTTCCTCTATGGATCCTCGGCAGCGAGTGGGAGACGCCTTAGTGGAGGTCTTGAAGATTCATCAAGTCTGTCCTCCAGCAGAACGGCTGCCCATAGTCGTCAACATGATTGAGCAAGTAGGACTGCGGCCAGAGCATCTGTTTCGTTATCCCCATGAATTTTCTGGTGGTCAGCGTCAGCGTATAGGACTTGCCCGAGCCTTACTGTTGCATCCGGAGTTGGTTATCTGTGATGAACCAGTTTCAGCGTTGGATGTTTCAATTCAGTCACAGATTTTGAATTTGTTGCTAGATTTGCAGCAACAGGGCAATCACAGCTATTTATTTATTGCTCATGACATCAGTGTTGTAAAGCATATCTCCGACCGTATTGGTGTGATGTATTTGGGTCATCTAATGGAGGAAGCTGAAACGCAAGAACTTTTCCAAAACACGTTGCATCCGTATACCAAAGCGTTGCTCTCTGCGGTTCCGACCATCGAAAAGCAGACAAAAAAGCGGGAAATCCTACAGGGAGAGTTGCCCTCGCCTATTCATGCCCCATCTGGCTGCGTATTCCGCACCCGCTGTCCTTATGCTACGGCAGCTTGTGCCGAAGCGCTGCCGGAATGGAAGGAAATTGCTCCCGGGCACAAGGTGGCTTGCCATCTGTATGATTAATTTAAAATAGAAAGGAATGAGAAAATGCCACCCCAAAAAATTCAATGTGATATTCTAATTGA
>ULXI01003946.1_pt1 | contig 13468 bp, 11 predicted proteins | sample 1961181 | NCBI WGS metagenome assembly ULXI01 (sample SAMEA4835835, study PRJEB28245) | human gut metagenome | biome: gut microbiome; material: fecal sample | place: Denmark | collected 2008 | reverse complement strand
AAAGCCGCAGACACATTCGCGGAGTGTTCAAGCGTGGCAAAGACACGGAATGAATTGCCGAAAGCGGCAGGGAAGAAACTCTTGCATTTTGTTTCAAAGACTCCGTCCCGCTGCTTCGCGCCGGAATGATATTTCCTATTATAAAGCCTACTTCTCCCGGGCACCGGCTCCGCGAAAATTCCCCGGAGTCACGCCGTATTTTTTCCGGAATTCCCGGTAGAAGTAGGACAGGTTGTGGAAGCCGGCGGACAGGGAGGCGTCCAGTGGGGGAAGCCCGTCCTGCCCGAGCAGCTCGGCAGCCTTCTCCAGACGCAGGTTTTTGATGTAGTTTAAGCAGGAGGTACCCATGAAGCGCTTGAAAAACCGCATGAAATGATACTCGCTGAAATAGCACAGGAAAGCCAGATCGGCGATGGAAAGCTCCTCCGCATAATGGGCGTCAATATACTCGAGAACCGTTTTTAACTTGGCGGTATATTCCATGTGAAGCCGCGTATCCTCATCCGCTGCGTTGCAGCAGGGGAGAAGCAGGGCGATCAGGCGCAGAAAATCAGCCTTCAGCAGCAGTTCATAGCCCTGCGCGGCGTCGTCGTGCAGGGTATCCATATCGTTGAACAGATCGTCTAAGGCATCGTGCAGCGGATGACGGGCATCAAAGAAAAACGGCGGGATCAGCTTTGCCGTCGCAAGCGGTGTCAGATACTGCACGGAGCAGATGTCCGCGGTGCTGGCGCCGAGAAAATGCATGTGAAAAACATAAGTCTCGGTGCAAAGCTTCTCTCTGGGCGTCACGGTGATTGCGTGCAGCAGCGCCGGAGGGATGAAGAGGAGATCGCCCGCGGCAACGTCATAGTGCTGCAGCTGGATCTGATAGGTGCCGCTCCCGGAGAGAATGCGCGTAAATTCCGCTTCCTCGTGCCAGTGTGCGCTGACGGACGGGTGCAGATCGTCCAGCGTGGTGATATATTTTTGCAGTGGAAAAAGCTGTTCGCCGTGCCGGGCGTGTTCCTTTTGCTCCGGCGCCGGAAGGGATGTCCTGTTCATGTGCGTTCTCCTAATATTAAATAGCAGTATTGTGCAATAAAAATGAAAATATAGTGCAAGATATTACGGATTTCTCTTATTATAATAACAGTATCATACAAAAAGGAAAAGAAAAACTGTATTGGGAAAAAGGAGAATGTGCAATGAAGAAAAAATGGTGGCACGATAAAGTGGCATATCAGATTTATCCGAAGAGCTTTCTGGATACGAACGGGGACGGAATCGGGGATCTGCGGGGAATTATCTCGAAGCTGGACTATTTGAAAGAGCTTGGCATTGACATCATCTGGCTCTCTCCGATTTATAAATCTCCCTTTGTGGACCAGGGGTATGACATTTCCGACTACTACGCGATCGCGCAGGAATTCGGAACGATGGAGGAGTTTGACGAGCTGCTTGCCGAGGCAAAAAAGAGAGGCATGTACATTGTGATGGATCTGGTGGTGAACCACTGTTCCGACCAGCATGAATGGTTCAAAAAGGCGCTGGCAGATCCGGATGGGGAATATGCGGATTACTTCTACTTTGTGAAGGGAAAAGACGGCAGGGAGCCGAGCAATTATCGCTCGTATTTTGGCGGAAATGCATGGGAGCCGGTGCCGGGAACGGACAAATATTACCTGCACATGTTCGCAAAAGAGCAGCCGGATTTAAACTGGGAAAATCCCGTTGTCCGTCAGAAGATCTACGATATGGTGAACTGGTGGCTGGCGAAGGGACTTGCCGGATTCCGCATCGATGCAATCATCAACATCAAAAAAGACACGGCATTCCCGTCATTCCCGCCGGATGGAGACGACGGACTTGCCTCCTGTGTGAAGATGGTTGAGGAAGTGCAGGGAGTCGGCGCGCTTTTAGAGGACTTAAAACATGCAACCTTTGAAAAATGGGATGCATTTACCGTGGCGGAAGTTTTTAACATGAAGGAGGACGAACTGCCGGAGTTCATCGGGGATGACGGGCATTTTTCCACCATGTTTGATTTTTCCGCACATGAGCTGACCTACGGAGAACACGGCTGGTATGACAGCAAACCAATCGAATTCAAAAAATGGCGCGATAGGCTGTTTGCATCCCAGTTAAAATTGCAGAAGGCGGGATTCGCGGCGAACATTATCGAGAATCACGACGAGCCGCGCGGAGCGAGCCGCTATCTGCCGGAGCATGCAAGAAATGAAGCCGGGAAAAAGATGCTGGGAACCACATCCATTCTGCTCCGCGGCATCCCGTTTATCTATCAGGGACAGGAGATCGGCATGACAAATTGCATCCGGAACGACATTTCGGAGTATGACGACATCAGCACGAAGGATCAGTATCAGGTTGCCATTGACGCGGGCTGCAGCAGGGAGGAGGCACTGCGCTGCTGCTACGAGAACAGCAGGGACAATGCCAGAACGCCGATGCAGTGGACGGATGATGAGAATGCCGGATTTACGGACGGAACGCCGTGGCTGGCAATGAATCCGAATTACCGGCAGATTAATGTCAGGGAGCAGGAGGTGCGGACGGACTCAGTGCTTGCCTATTACCGGAGACTGGTGCATCTGCGCAAGGCGGACGCCTACAGGGAAACATTCACCTACGGTATCTTCGAGCCGGCTTACCAGGAAATGGCGGATGTATTTGCGTATTACCGTGTGTCCGGGGAGAGCGGACAGCGTATACTGGTCGCAGCAAACTTTGGAACGGATGCGGTTTCCCTGCCGCTTGCCTATCCGTGCAGGCAGGTATTGCTGTCGAATCTGAGAGCAGAGAGTGCGGTGGAGACGGCATGTGAAAAAGCGAACGCGCTGACACTCGAAAGCTGTGAAGTGGCGGTAATCGAGCTGGGATAGGAATCCGGCGTTAGTAACCGGATCGGGATGGAAGTCAGCCGGCGGAAGAAGTGAGCCGGAATAAGCATCAGCCGGCGGAAGAAATGAGCCGAAAAATGCGTGTGGAGCGGTGCAGGAAATTTTTGCATCGCTCCATTTTTTATGTTATGATAAGTGCAGAAAAACGGCGGAAACAGGCAGTTTTCCGTAAAATGAAATGTCGCAGCGGGCAGACAGAAGCCCACACGCAGGATGGGAGATTGAGATGAAAGAGAGCATAGATTGTCCGAAGCTCGTTGAGCAGTCGAAAAAGGTACAGAAGGGGCAGCACTGGCTGGTGGAATTGCTGGTGTTTGTGACGGTGTACATCATTGCGGCATTTGGAGAGATGCTGATTCTGCTGCCGGGAGAGCTTGTGCTGCTGAATACGAACACGGCATATCAGGATGCGGCTGCCTCCGGGGATATGGAACAGCTGTCGGAGGTGTCGGTGCAGATTGCGGGTTCGGATGCCTACGCGGTGTTAAAGCTTTTTTCCGGAATTGCCATGCTTCTGGTGGTCGTCTTATTCTGCAGGAAGTTCCAGAAGCGCAGCTTTGAGATGATCGGTTTTGTGAAAGAGCACGCGCTGCGGGAATATGCCATTGGACTGGGACTTGGGGTGGTATTTGCGGTAGTCACGGGGGGTATCGCTGTGGCGGCGGGAAATGCGAAGCTGTTTACCGGAACGGCGCCGGGGATGCTGGTGCTGTTTCTCCTGGGATATCTGATCCAGGGGATGGCGGAGGAGCTTTTGTACCGCAGTTACCTGATGGTAACGATCGCGCGGCGCTATTCGATGACGGTGGCGGTGCTTATCAGTGCGGTGATCGGTGCGCTTCCGTACGCGGCGGGAGCCGTGGAGGCGCCGCTTGCATTTTTAAACGGTATGCTGTTCGGTATTTTCGCGGCGCTTTATCTGATCCGGCGCGGAAATATATGGGGAATCGGAGCGTTTCACGCGGCGTGGAGTTTTGTGCGTGACATTGTTTTTGGGACACCGGATCAGGTGGTGACAGTGGTGGTGCTGCTTGTCGGAATGATACTTGTTGGAGGAAAAAGACCATGGGGGAAAGCGGAATCCTGCTGCTGATTTTCCTGCTGCTTCTCGGAGCGATACTGGCGGTCAGCATCGTTTTGATCCGGAAGGCAGAACGTGAGAGGGATGAGGCGCTGCAGCATGTCGCGGATGCAAGGACGGATTTTCTCTCCCGCATCAGCAATGACATCAAGACGCCGATGAACGTGATCATGGGAATGACGGCGGTCGGACTTGAAGAGTCGGATCACCCGGAGAAGATGGTGGAATGTCTTGGAAAAATTGATACGGCGAGCCGGTTTCTGATGGGGCTTTTGAATGATCTCGTGGATGTTTCCATGATTGAACTGGGAAGATTCCGGCTGCATCCGAAGCCGTATGCGCTCGAGGATTTTATGGAAGCCATCCGGGACATGACAGAGCCGGAGTGCGCCAAAAAGGGGATCACATTTTACATGTCCGGAGGCGAGAACAATCTGAATGTCATGGTGGATCCGATCCGGCTGGAGCAGCTCTTTTTTAATCTGCTGGGGAACGCGGTCAAGTTCACGCCGGAGGGGGGAGAGATCTCCTTTCGGGTATGCAATTATGCGGTTCACAGCGGTACTTTTTCTGCGGATTATGTTGTCGCGGACACCGGAATCGGCATGAGCAGGGAGTTTCAGAAACTGCTGTTTGAGCCGTTTACGCAGGAAAGACGGGATGAGGCGGAACGGCGGCACGGCAGCGGACTGGGGCTGGCAATTACACAGAATATTGTGCAGCAGTTGGGCGGAAGTATTGCAGTCACGAGCGCGATCGGCGAGGGCACGAAGGTGAAGGTGCATCTGGATCTTCCGCTCGCGGATATTCAGCCGCAGAAGGAAGTGGCAAGAGGCGGGGGTTCCAGACAGGCGTTTGCCGCGCTCGAGGGGAAGCGGGTGCTTCTCGCGGAGGATCATCCGCTCAATGTTGAGATTACGCGGAAGCTTTTGGAGCGCCGGGGCGTGGAAGTCGTCTGTGCGGAAGATGGACGGCAGGCGCTGGAGCTTTTTATGGAGAGGGAAGTGCATTATTTCGATGCGATCCTGATGGATATTGTGATGCCGAAGATGGACGGCTTTGAGGCGGCAAGGCAGATCAGACGGGTGCCGCACAAGGATGCGCAGATGATTCCGATTATCGCAATGAGCGCGAAGGACGCGCGCGAGGATATGGATGCCTGTAAGGAAGCCGGAATGAACGACTATCTTGCAAAGCCGGTGGAGCCGCAGAGACTGTACCAGGTGCTTGCGGAATATCTTGAGAATCCGATGTGAGTTTTTGGACAGATTGCCGAAACGGTCAGATGTAAAATAAAAATAAATGACGTGTATTGACTTTTAAAAAGAAGTTGATATATTAGTGTATTAGTACTAAGGATATACTAAAAATAAACGAAAGGAATAATAATCCCATGATATCACAAGAGAGTATGATGAAGAAGAAATTGGAAAACATGCATTTAAAGGAAAGGATAGACTACGGATATAGAAAAGTCATTACAATGATGTTGATCTCTGGTCTGCTTTCTGTTGTAATTATAGGTATATTGTTTGCCAATATGATGCATTATGTTGAGAATGTTAATGTAGCAGACCAGGCAGTAAAAATCTGCAGGATTAACGTTAATGCTGCAGCAAGAAATATCAGAGAGATGGCATTAAATGAGGATACCTCCTCTTACGATAACTATGAACAAACAGTAAAAAGACTGCTTTCAGAAGTTGATTCTGAACTGCAGATTTTAAAGAAAACAGAAGTCCTTTCCGATGAAAATTACGAGGAATATGCAACGGCTCTTTCTGACTGGGGAAAAATTGGTTATTCCATTATAGAAGAAATAAAAAACGGAAACGATGAGAATGCCACAGATGCAATTCTTAATAATTGTACCCCGGCTTTAAATAAAGTAGTAGAAATTGCGATAAAATTAGATGAACTGACAGATGAGGCAAGTAGCGAGACAGTCAGAAATATGGTAGTCTGTACGGTTGCAGGATTTGTTGTGATTATTGTCTGCCTGGTTTTTGCATTTACTTTGACGCGGAAAACAAGTAAGAGAGTACTTGAAACAATTCTGGAGCCATTACATGCGATTGAGGACGTTGCAATGGAATTAACAGAAGGGAATCTGCACAGTACGCTGGAATATCATTCCGATGATGAGATCGGAAAACTGGCACACAGTATGCGGAAATCAATTCGTATACTGGGAACCTATGTAGATGATATTGACCGCTCCATGAAGCTCTTTTCAGAAGGAAATTTTGATGTTCATCCTGAGGTGGAGTGGAGAGGTGATTTTGTCGGTATTTTAAATTCGTTTATGGCATTTCAGGCAAGTATGGCAGGTACGATCAAAGGAATCCAGAATGTTTCCAATGAAGTTTCCGGCGCAGCAGAGCAGGTGGCATCAAGCTCCAATGATCTTGCAGATGGAGCTACAAATCAGGCTGCGGTAGTAGAGGAGCTTACCGCAACTGTTACAGGTGTTTCAGAACAGGTGGAAAAAAATTCACAGTCTGCCAAAGAAATCAGTGTAAAAGTGGATGAACTTGGAAATGCCATTTCAGAAAGTAATGGCAAGATGCATGAAATGGTTGATTCCATGCATGAGATCAGCGAGGCATCAAAGGAGATTGATAAGATTATCACGACAATCAACGAAATTGCATCCCAGACAAATCTGCTGGCACTGAATGCTTCCATTGAGGCTGCAAGAGCGGGAGAGGCTGGAAAGGGATTTGCAGTTGTGGCAAATCAGGTAAACGTATTGGCAGATCAGAGCGCCCAGGCGGCAAAGGAATCTGCGACTCTGATTGAAACCTCTGTGAAAGCTGTGGAAAAGGGAATGGTGATTGCGGGACAGACTGCGGCACAATTAGAGGAGGTTGCTGAGAACTCCAAAGTAATTACGACCGAAGTTACAAATATTGCAGAGACGTTGGAGACACAGACGACAGAAATTAAGCAGATTAATGAGGGAATTGAGCAGATCAATGATGTCGTACAGACAAATTCTGCAACATCAGAGGAATGCGCGGCTGCCAGCCAGGAGATGAGCAGTGAGGCGGAAAGTCTGCGTGAAATGATCCGCAAATTCAAAGTTGCAGAAGATAAAAAAACGGTGTAACAGGTACTGTTTTAAAAAACATATAGAAACAAAAAGCGCACCCCTGCTTCTTCGTAATGGAAGAGGCAGGGGTGCTGGCATGTGGAAGACATCTGCTGTCAGCCAGAGGACGTGGGAATCAGTCCGTTCCAGAAGAACACAGGATTTTCTACGGTACTCATATGTAAGAATCATCCGGTTCCGTAAGTGTTATCGCGTTATTTGTAAGTGATATATGTGCAATATTTACAAAAAACGGGGAAAGATTGCAAAATAATTAACATCTATAGACAAAAAAATGAAAAAGTAGGATAATAAAAGAAATAACTATCAGGAAGGAGTCGGATGGGTATGAAAAATGTGAGCGTGCGTTGGAAGATGATTATTCTTGCGCTGATTACGCTGATTGGAACACTGGCGATCGGAGTTCTGGCAGTGAACCGGATGCTGGTTATGGAGAAGGGATCAGAGAGCGTTCTCCGTACAAGTATTGAAGAGGATTATGATGAGAATATCAAGAATCAGGTGGATAATGCAATTTCCATGCTGGATGCGGTGTATGCGGGCTATGAAAACGGCGACTATTCCTATGAGGAGGCCGAAACGCGCGGAGCGGATCTTTTAAGGGAACTCCGGTATGGAGACGGTGGTTATTTCTGGGCGGATACCTATGACGGAGACAATGTTGTTCTGCTCGGAAGCGAGACCGAGGGAACAAACCGTATGGAGACAAAGGATGCGGACGGTTACCAGATGGTAAAAGAGATTATACGTGTCGGACAGGAGCCGGACGGCGGTTATACAGATTATGTATTCCCGAAGGAAGGGGAGACGGAGTCCTCTCCGAAGCGCTCCTACAGCAGGGCATTTGAGCCGTTTGGATGGGTTGTTGGAACGGGCAATTATATCGATTATATTGATGAGACTGTTGCCAAAGAGACACAGGCAATGAAGGAGAATGTAAAAAGTGCACTGCTTGCGATTATCGGTATGGGAAGTTTTCTGGTTGTGATTGTTATGGCGGTCTGTCTTTATATGGCGTTTTCACTGAGCAAATCATTTCAGGTTGCACTCACGTACATCGGTTATATTACAAAGGGTGATTTTTCGCAGCCGCTGCCGGTACAGCTTGAGAACCGCAGGGACGACTTTGGTATTCTCGGCGAGCGCCTTGAGAATATGAAGTGCCAGATCAGAGATCTTATCAGAGAAGTGAAAAATGAGAGTTATGTAATCGGGGAGGTCGTCGATACGGTCAAGACGAATGTGATTACGCTGAACGGCAATATCGAGGACGTTTCCGCAACGACAGAGGAACTTGCTGCAAGCATGGAGGAGACCGCGGCATCCTCGGATACGATTAAGAGCATGTCTCTTGAGATTGAAGAGGCGGCGAAAAATATTGCAAATCGTTCGCAGGATGGGGCACAGCAGGCAGCAGATATACACGAGCGGGCATCAAAGGCACAGAACGATACCAGAGAACAGCGTGAGCATGCGAGCCGGATCCACAATGAGATACGGGAGAGCCTTACAAAGGCACTTGAGGCTGCAAAGGTAGTTCAGCAGATCGAAGTGTTATCATCGGCGATCATGGAGATTACAAACCAGACAAACCTGCTTGCGTTAAATGCTTCGATTGAAGCAGCACGCGCCGGGGAGGCAGGCAAAGGATTTGCCGTTGTGGCAACAGAAATTGGCGGACTTGCAGATCAGTCCAAGCAGACTGTTACCCAGATACAGAAGGTGACGGAGGAAGTTACGACTTCTGTCGCACAGCTTTCTTCCGATGCGGAGCAGCTGCTTGCATTTGTGGGAAATGATGTCGTGGCAAGCTATGACATGTTCGATGCGGTGGCTGATGCGTACAACCAGGATGCAGGAAAGATTGATGCACTGATCAGCGATTTCAGCGCGACATCGGAGGAACTGCTGGCATCAATCGATGGAGTGCTGGATGCGATGGAGGGAATTGCAACGGCAACCAACGAAGGTGCAAAGGGAACGACAGATATTGCACAAAAGACCGTGGAAGTCAAATCCGAGGCGGATACGGTCACAGATGAAGTTGGCAGATGCGATCAGACGGCACAGCGTCTGACACAGGATATCTCAGTCTTTGTTGTGGATTAGAAAACAGTTCATTTTATGGGAAAGATATGATATAATTCATTTTAGCGACATCGGAGCATAGGAAAGGATACTTATAAGATGGACGAGAAAATGACAATGGAGATCACCAACGATAGATTAGAGGAAGCGATTAAGCAGTATGCGGCGGAGCGCACCAAGGAGAACCTTACCACGGTGTTAAACCTGCTTCGTCCGACCAAGCTGTATGTGCCGGCAATGCTTAAGGCGCCGGATCAGCCGACCCCGTGTTTCCTCAAGAACAACAAGGGCGAGCAGTTTTTTGTGGCATATACTTCCAAGGAGCAGATGCCGGAGGAGCCGAAGAGCCAGGCACTTCTTTTCATGCCGTTCCCGGCGTGCAACAACATCGTCGTGAAGCCGGAACTGGAGCTGACCGGGCTGGTCATCAATCCGTTCTCGGATAACCTTGTATTAAAGACCGAACTTGTACGGAAGCTGCATGAGGCAGATCAGAAGGCGGCACAGATGCGGCAGGTGAAGATGACACCGCAGCAGTTTAACGTGTTTGTGAAAAAGCAGGTGGAGTTTGGAGTTCTGCCGAAGCGCCTGTATGCAGAGGGAGAGACGTTTGTCCAGAAGCTCTGTGAGGAGCGCGAGGCGTTCGTGAACCAGATTTTTGCCGAGACGTATAAGGAGCCGAAGCTCTATCCGTACACAGAGGCAGACTATTCGGTTATGGCGCTTGACATTGCGGAGGATCTGACGCTGATCCGCGTGGATCTGCCGGAGAAAGCACTGGCAGCCCCACTTTGCTATCGTATCTATATTACGTTTAATCCGCAGACGAAGAAAGCGGGTTACTACACGATTGAGATGACGGCGGAAAAGGAAGTGCGCACATTAGGACAGATTCTGCCGGATGGCAGGCATGAGAGTCTGGGCGAGGCGCCGGTTGAGGGAGCGGAGCTTCAGAAGATCATGGATCTGGCGCGTTATGACGGCACAGAGATGACAAGCTAAGGCATACCGAAGCGAAGGCATATATGTCATATTGAAATGAAGGCATACATAAAGATACAATAAGAGACGCATGTCCGGCGGGAACCGGGATGCGTCTTTTTATGGAGAAGGAAGCGCATTATTTCGATGCGATCCTGATGGATATTGTGATGCCGAAGATGGACGGCTTTGAGGCGGCAAGGCAGATCCGACGGGTGTCGCACAAGGATGCGCAGATGATTCCGATTATTGCGATGAGTGCAAAAGATGCACGCGAGGATATGGATGCCTGTAAGGAAGCCGGAATGAACGACTATCTTGCAAAGCCGGTAGAGCCGCAGCGGTTATATCAGGTGCTGGCGGAATACCTTGAGAATCCGATGTGAGTTTTTTGACAAAACGCTGAAATTGTCAAATGCAAAATCTGAAATTCGGTTGCGTTTCCTTTTTGACATAGTTATAATAATGTCAGAAAGAAATTACACGGTATTTTGCATACAATTCTATAGTGTGAGCCAAGAGTGAAAGAGCAGGCCGGGAATAACAGAAATGTTACTCTGTCGGTGTGCTTTTTTTCATAGGAAATTACGCCCTATGAAGAAATAAAGAATGTGCAGCTTGCGGGATTTTTTGACTTCCGCTATGGGAAATATCATTATGGAAATGATGCGCCAGGAATGCCATGATGCGGCAGGGGAGAATGGGGGGAGTGCAGACAAAAGATGAAGCAGCAATTTTATGACGCGATTGTGGACGGACCGATTATCGCTGCGGTAAAGGACGAGACGGGGGTGGAGGTCTGTATACAGAATGATATCCGCGTGGTATTCATTTTGTATGGAGAGTTGATTACCATCCCAGATATCGTACAGCGGTTAAAAGATGCCGGAAAGTTTGTCATTGTACATCTGGATCTGATCGGGGGGCTTGCGGTCAGGGAGGAAGCGGTGCGTTTTATACGGTATGGGACGGCGGCGGACGGTATTATTTCCACAAAGCCGGAAATGATCCGCTATGCGAAGGAGCTGGATCTCTGTACGGTATTTCGCATATTTGCGATTGATTCCAAGGCGATTGGAGGACTGGAACACCACGGTATGGAGTTTGCAGATCTAATCGAGGTGCTGCCGGGCATTATGCCTAAAATCATAAAGCATATAGCAGGGCAGGCAGCAGTACCGGTGATTGCAGGAGGTCTGATCTCGGAGAAGGAGGACGTCATGCGGGCACTGGATGCGGGAGCGATTGCGATTTCAACGACAAACCAGGCAGTGTGGAAAATGTAACGGATACAGTGTATCAGGAGAAGGGGGTACGGGTATGTGTTATTCAACTAAGAAAAAAATTGCGGATTGTGTCAGGCAGCTGATGAAGCGCAAGGAGATATCCAAAATTACGATCGGGGACATCATGGAGGCAACGGGGATGAGCCGCCAGAGTTTTTATTATCATTTTAAGGATATTTATGATGTGCTGGAGTGGATCGGCTGTAATGACTTTAAGGATCAGCTGCAGGGACAGTATGACAGTATGGAAAAGTGGGCATGCGATCTGATGGAGGTGCTGCAGAGGGAGCGCAGCTTTTATGAGAAGCTGGCGAACGAGCTCGCGTGGCCGATGATCGTGCGTGGTGTACGCATGGCGTTGGATGCGCAGGTGCGCCGTCTGCTGCTTGGCGAGAATCCGGGCATGTTTGAAAAGCATCCCGAGGAACTGGAGGCGGTGACGAGCTTTCTTTCCACATCCATCTGCTACTATATGATTGATTTTGTATATTACAGAAAAACGTTATCGGGGGAACAGGTAAAGCGGGATGTGCAGTTTATGATGCGGGCGATTGCAAAACCGGACGCGGGGCTTGCCGTATTGCTCCCGCGCACCGCAGTATTGTAATGCTATTCTGACAAAATTAAAAAGTACCGGTAAGCTGGTCTGGCTTACCGGCACTTTTTTACTTTTGCAGCTGCATCTGCGGTTCTAAGAGAGAACTTCTTTGGTGGCGATCAGGTCGACGCCGGTTCCTGCAATATCTTTCAGCAGGACATCTCCGATGTGTACCGGAGCCGTCACCGTCAGCGCGTTGATATATTTCATGATCTCGAAGATCTTTTCTTTGGGAATATCCTGTGCGGTCTTGACGGATACCATCGGGATGGAGCCGCCGCGGACACAGACGGTGCTTGTGACGATGCGCGTCGGATGTGTGACTTCCTTTGCGGCATAGTCAGAGCCGCGCTTGCAGGTATTTCCGGTGATGGAGACAACATTTCCGCCATCCATGGTAACTGTGATGGCACAGCCCAGCGGGCAGCCGATGCATGTAAGATTTCTTGTTTCCATGTGTTACGCCTCCTCTTCTATTTTGATGGTAATGTGATCCAGGTCACTCATTGCTTCCAGAACGGACTTCTGCAGCTTTACCTGCTCCATCTCGCCGGGAGCCATGACAGGACGCTTGCGGCAGATGATCCGCTGGTCGTTTAAGTAGGTGGAAATATAACAGTTCTTGTATACACCGCCGACGCGGAAACGCACGGTCAGCTCGTCGTCCATATTGGCGACATGCAGCGTTTTTGGAACGGTATAGCGGACGCCGTCGGTTGCGACGATGGGGATCTCTTTGCCGGAATCAGCATGATCGCCCCCGCACTTGATATATTTTGCGGCGTTCTTTCCGGCAACGCCGGCTTCCTCGGATACATAGTCCACGAGATCATGAACGTGAAGAACATTACCGCAGGCGAAAACGCCCGGAATATTTGTCTCAAGGCTTTCGTTGACAGAAGGACCGGAGGTGACCGGATTTAGCTCGACGCCCATAGAGCGGGAAATCTCATTTTCCGGAATCAGACCGCAGGAGAGCAGCAGTGTGTCGCATTCGTAGTCTTCCTCCGTGCCGGGAATCGGCTTGTTGTGTTCATCCACCTGTGCCAGTGTGATTCCCTCCACGCGCTCTTTGCCGCGGATGTCAACGACAGTATGGCTCAGCTTTAACGGAATACCGAAATCGTCCAGACACTGTACAATGTTTCGTTTCAGACCGCCGGAATAAGGCATCAGCTCGGCGACGACTTTGACTTCGGCGCCCTCTAAGGTCATACGGCGTGCCATGATGAGGCCGATGTCTCCGGAGCCGAGGATCACAACCTTGCGTCCCGGCATAAAGCCCTCGATGTTCACCAGGCGCTGCGCGGTTCCGGCAGAGTAGATGCCTGCAGGACGGTAGCCCGGGATATTTAAAGCTCCGCGGGAACGCTCGCGGCAGCCCATGGCAAGAATCACGGTCTTTGCGTTAATGTGGAA
>ULXI01038592.1_pt1 | contig 13479 bp, 8 predicted proteins | sample 1961181 | NCBI WGS metagenome assembly ULXI01 (sample SAMEA4835835, study PRJEB28245) | human gut metagenome | biome: gut microbiome; material: fecal sample | place: Denmark | collected 2008 | reverse complement strand
GCGTACGGTAGCGCAGCTTGCACTGCCACAGGCCCATACGGTCCTCCGGGAATTTCGGCGCGCGGCCGGTCACTGCGGTGTAATTTTCCAGGATCTCTTTCGGTGTATCGGCTGCGGTCAGCCAGTAGTCCATATCTTTGGTCGAGCGTGCAGTCCATTCGGTGTAGTTCTTTCCGAAGGTTACCTGTCCGACAGCCGGATTGTTCCACAGCATACCATATCCTAAGCTGGATACGGCGAATGGTACGCTGATCTGGGAGTTCCGCTGCGCCAGCTCCAGGGTGCATCCCTTCAGATCCATGTATTTCTGCTGATACTGGCCCATTCCGAAAATTTTCTCTTCGTCGTTGCTCTCAAATTTCAGGTTCAGGCTGTATTCGCTTCCGCCGATCACACCTTTCCACTCACGGTTGACCGTTTTTAAGCAGCGGCTCTCTTTGCTGATCGTTCCGTCGTAGCAACGGTGATATTCTCTTAAAATTTCCTGATCTTCTTTGTAGAAGGTGATAACTCCTGCAAAGTTGACTACAGCACGGATTTTTCCATTGGTGATCGATGCGCTGGTTCTTTTTCCCATCGATCCGTCGATTTCCAGATGATCGACCTCAAACTGCTCTGCTTTTGCCTCTGTTTTTTCCGGCACTTCGATCAGCGCCCAGTCTTTTCCGGAAAATTCCGGAAGCATGGTTGCGCGGACACGTAAGGAATCTTTTCCCCACGGCTCAATCCGCAGTGTTTCTCCGTTTGCCTGTGCAATTAATACACCATTTTCTGTCTGAAAACGCATTGTTTTTTCCTCCTTTTTGTTTCAATCCACAGTCGGTAATTTCACAGAGTCTGACATGTCAGCAGAATGCTGACTGTGGTTTGCCTCATGTTAGTGGGGGATACCGATTTCTCTCCGCCCGCCACTGCCGTTAACTTTCTTATTTGCAATTCATCTCACCACCTATAGAGGTGGGAGAATCCTTGCTATTATTTGTTGAAAGGAGAGGTCACAGAAAAATTTTCTTTTCCGCGCCTCTCCCTCCCCTATATTCTTACATTCCGATGCTTATGCAACGACAACTTCGTCTGCATCTGCTGCCAGAACAGCTTCTTTCTTTTCATTTCCGACAAAGACTTCTACTTTCAGTTCGGTATGTGCGCCTTCTACGGATACTTTGACTGCATCGCCTTCTTTGACTGCTTTTACGGTGAATACCGTGTTTCCATGTACATCCGGAACTTTTGTCTCGGCTGCGTCTTTTAACTGATATACGCAAACGGTTGCATGGTCAGCATAGTCGTAATCCGGTCTGGTATCACAGTTTCCTCTGACTACGATGCTGTTTTCTCTGATGTACAGCGGCATGGAGAAGTAATCGTATGTTCCTTTGTACCATCTTCCGCCCTCTTTTGTCTCTTCGGTCAGAAGTTCGGTCCAGGTGCCTTCCGGCAGGTAGTACTGTGCTGTTTTATCCTCGCGGAAGACCGGAGCTACCATCAGGGCATCACCAAGCATGTACTGCTGATCCAGATACGGAACGGCCGGGTCGTTCATGAACTCGAATACCATCGGGCGCATTACCGGGGTTCCTTCCTCGTGTGCCTCTACAGATTTCTGGAAAATGTACGGCATCAGCGAGCATTTCAGGTTGGTGAAGAATTTTACTACGTCGCAGGACTCTTCATCGAACAGCCACGGCACACGGTAGCTTGTGGATCCGTGCAGACGGCTGTGGGTGGACATAAGGCCGAATGCGCACCATCTCTTGTACAGATCCGGTGTTGCGGTGCTCTCGAATCCGGAGATATCATGGCTCCAGAAGGAGAAGCCGCTCATCGCGAAGGAAAGACCGCCGCGCAGGGTTTCTGCCATGGACGGATAGTTTGCAGAGCAGTCGCCGCCCCAGTGTACCGGGAATTTCTGGCTTCCTGCTGTTGCACTTCTTGCAAACAGAACTGCCTCGTTCTCGCCTTTTACTTCTTTTAACAGGTTGAATACTGCCTGGTTGTACAGGTATGTATAGTAGTTGTGCATTGCCTGCGGATCGCTTCCATCGTGGTAAACAACGTCAACCGGGATTCTCTCGCCGAAGTCGGTCTTGAAACAGTCTACGCCGCAGTCCAGAACGGTTTTCAGTTTGCCAGTGTACCATTTTACGGCATCCGGGTTGGTGAAGTCTACCAGACCCATACCAGCCTGCCAGTTATCAGTCTGCCATACGCCTCTGCCGTCTGCTCTCTGAAGGAGATAGCCGTTTGCTGCACCCTCTTTAAAGAACGCGGTTCCCTGTGCGATGTACGGGTTGATCCATGCGCAGATGTGCAGGCCTTTATCATGATATTTCTTTAAGGTTGCACGGATGTCCGGGAAGCATTTCTTATCCCACTCGAAATCGCACCAGTGGAATTCATGCATCCAGAAGCAGTCGAAATGGAATACGCTCAGCGGAATATTTCTCTTCTCCATTCCCTCGATGAAGGATGTGGTAGTCTCTTCGTCGTAGTTGGTGGTGAAGGATGTGGACAGCCACAGACCAAAGGACCATGCCGGAGGAAGTGCCGGACGTCCGGTCAGTGCGGTGTACTCGTTCATGATCTTCTTCGGTGACGGGCCGTGGAACAGATAATATTTGATTCTCTCGCCCGGTACGGAGAAGCCGACATACTCAACTTTTTCGCTTGCTACTTCGAAGGAAACGTTGTCGGTGCTGTCAACGAGAATACCGTAGCCGTTGTTTGTCATATAGAATGGTACGCATTTGTATCCGATCTCGGATGCAGTACCGCCGTCTTCATTCCAGGTATCGACAACCTGTCCGTTTTTCACGAATGGGGTGAATCTCTCGCCAAGGCCGTATACGCACTCACCTACGCCAAGGGACAGCTCACTTACCATGTATGGCTGATATTTTTCGGTCATGTAGTTCGGTGCCGGCAGCATGGTGCTCTGCTTGCGATCCCATCTGATATAGGAAAGGTTGCGGAATCCGCTTCCGGTCAGGACTTTTCCGTCTGCCTCGAAGGTGTAAGCGAAGATTCCTTTTCTCTGTACGCGTACCAGTACGCTTCCGGTGTCGAGAACTGCCTCATCGTCGTTGATAGTAACGGTTACGTCCTCGTATACGCTCTCTGTTTTGTCGAAGGACGGAACTTTGTTGTCGTATGCTTCATAGTGCCATGCTTCCATGGAGATGGTATCCGGTGTGTGTGCCACGAACTCAACGGTGATGGTCGGCAGGTTCAGGGTCATACCTCTGTGCTCGATCGGGCGGGTGGTAGCCAGGATACGCATACCGCCTGGAATCTGCTCTACTTCATAAGCCTGCATTGCATGGGATGCATTTGCTTTTTCACTCGGAAGCCAGTAACCTTCTGTGAATTTCATCTTTTCATTACCTCCTGATTGGATGAGCCTGAAACAGATAGCTGAAAGCACTTTCTTTTCATCAATCTTTACAGAATTATTGTTTCGGGCTGACGTTTTTTGGTAATTTTATACTACCACACTCTTGTTTTCGAAAACAGGGCGGATTCTGTGAAAAAATACGGCGATATTATCTTTTTCTATCTTTTTGGTGTATTCGGGGGGCTGGGATGCAAAACGGGAGTGTGCCCCGCAGACGTCTGCAAAAGACACACTCCCGTTTCTCTTCTGTTTTTTCTTATGCTACAATCAGATACGCAATGACGGCCAGCAGGATCTGCAGGATCACAAAGCGGATCACAACCTGACTGTCGGACCATTTGTATTTCAGGCGGACATGGTCATGCAGCGGTGTTCTTGTATTTTTGAGGATCGCGATTTTCAGGAAACGGAGTAAAAATACTTTGACAAGGCCGATTCCTCCGTCGACGATCATCACGCCTGCCATCAGCAGATATAAGAACGGATGGCGGGACTGCATGGCAAGGATGGCGATGTAGAAGCCAAGTGCCCTCGAACCGGCGTCTCCCATCAGCATGCTGCTCGGCGAGGTGTTGAAATACAGGTACGCGAGAAGCGCTGCCACGAACAGGTAATTGGCTACGGTGAAGTTTCCAAGGACATCGTGGAAAATCATACTGAACGCGAAGATAACCACACAGGAAAGGCTCGCGCAGAGTCCGTCAACACCGTCGGAACAGTTCGTAACGTTGATCGAAATCCAGATCAGGATAATGCCGAGGATTATGTAGACCACTTTCGGAATCGTAAGGGACATGCTTCCGAAGTAGATCGTGGTGGAATTGTAATTCACAAAGGTGATGACGGTCACAATGGAGATGACGAGGTCAATCGCGCCTTTTTTGTAATCGCTCCACGGGGTTTCGGATGCATCATCGAGGTAGCCGCTCAGCATGATGCAGACGAGCAGGATCGCGTAGATCACATACTCGGCGCCAAGAGGCAGGAACAATACGCTTCCGATCAGGAAACAGATGACGATCACAAGGCCGACGCCTCGCAGTTTTCCGCGGGAGAGGCCGCCGTTTACGGCAAATTCTCTGCCGTGATCGCTCGGCAGAAAGGAAAATGGATGCTTTAACGCCAGAAAGGTCAGCAGAAAGGTGACCACGATTCCCAGCATGGCGATCTGGCCGGGATTTAAAAAGTTACTCCATACTTGATACATACGTTTTCTTCCTTCACTTTTCTTTAGATTGAGTTTGCACGAAGCCGTATGTGACGTGGCTTTGTGTTCATTTATTATAACAACTTCATACAAAAATTGCTATACCCAATTCGGGGGTTTCGTGATAAGATAGTGATACACTAAGTTGAACAAAAAAGGAGTTTTTTATGCCACGCAAAGATCATCTGCCGCGCCAGACACGCCAGGAACACATCACGCTGCAGCCGAACCGCAGCATCGAATTTCGTGTAACCGACGATTTCGGCAGTTTTTCGCCGCCGCACTGGCACGACGCGCTGGAAATTATTTATATTCTGGAGGGTTCCTCCATTGTCACGCTCTCGGACCGCACAAAGACCGTCCTTCCGGGTCAATTTCTGCTGATCAATTCCGGGCGTATCCACACGGCGCGCTGTCCGTCCACGGGAAACCGCTCGATTCTGATGCAGATTCCGGATGCGTTCCTTGCGAACTATCTGCCTGATCCGTCACAGCTCTGGTTCTCGATTGACTACGACAGTACGAATCCGGAAGTGCAGAAAAATATCAGCCAGTTCCGGCGTCTTCTGCTTTCGATGATGCAGCTTCATGAGGAAATGCCCGACGGCTATCTGCTGACGTTCCAGCGGGAGCTTTTTACGTTTCTCGATCTGCTCTACACGAAATTTTCCGAGAAGAGCCCGCTTGCGCACCACCCGATGAGCTCCCGGACGCAGACACGGCTCGATACGATTCTGACGTACACGCAGGAAAATTACCAGCGGCCGATTACGCTGAAGGAGGCTGCCGATGTTGTCTCGCTGCAGCCGGAATATTTCTGCCGGTTCTTCCGCCAGAACATGGAAACGACGTATCTGGAATACTTGAATTCCTACCGTCTTTCCCGCATCTACCGCGACCTGATCGCCACGGATCTGCCGGTCGGCACGCTCGCGGAAAAGCATGGTTTTACAAACGATAAACTGTTTCACCGCCTCTTCCGCGAGCGGTTTCACACGACGCCGCTGCAGCTTCGGAAGGCAGCACGCGAGAAAGGATCCTGATAGCTTTCGCTGTTTTAATATCTTTGAGAATGGGAGTTTAACACGATGACAAAAGAAGAACTGGCGCTTGCCGTCATTGAACGTTTGAAACAAGAATATCCTGACGCCGACTGTACGCTTGACTATGACCAGGCGTGGAAGCTGCTCGTCAGTGTCCGCCTGGCCGCACAGTGCACCGATGCGCGGGTCAATGTTGTGGTGGAGGATCTCTACGCAAAGTATCCTGATATCGATGCGCTGGCAAACGCGACACCGGAGGAAATCGAGGAAATTGTGCGGCCGTGCGGTCTTGGAAAGAGCAAGGCACGCGACATCAATGCCTGCATGCGCATGCTGCGCGACGAGTACCACAGCCAGGTGCCGGATGACTTTAACGCACTTTTGAAGCTCCCGGGCGTGGGACGGAAAAGTGCGAACCTGATTATGGGCGATGTATTCAAAAAGCCTGCGATTGTGACGGATACGCACTGCATCCGGCTGTGCAACCGCATCGGGCTCGTGCATGACTGCAAGGATCCGAAGAAGGTGGAGATGGCACTCTGGAAAATTGTGCCGCCGGAAGAAGGAAGCTCGCTCTGCCACCGGTTTGTGGAGCACGGACGCGAGGTCTGTACTGCGCGGACGACACCGCACTGTGAACGGTGTGTGCTCGCGGATATCTGTGAGAAGAACGGCGTAGAAAAATAGCATTTTTTATGCGTTTCCATGCGAAAAAGGCTTTTGCATACCGGACAGATTTTTCTGATTCTGTCCCGGCTGCAAAAGCCTTTTTGTTTCTATTTTTTATATGACCGAAAGAAGTCCGTCAGCGCTTTCAGCGTTTTCCCGAGCACCTGCACTTCCTCTTCTCCGAGTTCCGCCATCACGGCATCCGTCATCTGCTCGTGGAATTTTGCGTGGTGATGGAATGCCTGCCGTCCCTTTCCGGTCAGGTGGATGTAGACGATCCGGCGGTCCTTCTCGCTGCGCTCCCGCTCGGTGTAGCCTTTTTTCACCAGACTGTTCATCGACGTTGTCAGCGATCCGACCGTGATGTCGAGCTTTGCCGCGATCGATGACATATTGCCGCCCTCCAGGCCGACGGCTTCTATGATGTGCATATCGTTGTTCGTCAGATCCTTGAAATCCTCGGTAATGATCGCCTCTTCTTCCAGTTTTTGTATCTCGTGAAACAGATGGACCAGTGTCTCATTGATGATTTCTCTGTTATCCACTCCTCTTCCCCTTTCCGTCTGTTCTGTCCCTTCTGAACAGGGTTCCGCTCTTTCTGTCTGTATTGTATCAAAAAAGTTCCGGACAAACAATACCAAAAACTGCCTGGGAAACGGCGGATCGCTCCGTGCCGTTTCCCAGGCAGTTCTGTTATGTTTGATTCAATTACATCTGCCCTTTTTTCTTTAACCGTGCAAAGCAGATCAAGAAAAAGCAGATGCCGTATACGGTTGTGATCGGGGTGGACATGCCGACGAAGGTCAGGTTCGTATTCGGCAGGTGTGAGAAGAACAGCGCCAGCGGAATACGGATCAGGCAGGCGGAGGTGATTCCCTGGATCATAACCGGGATGCTGATGCCGCGGCCGTTGAAGTATCCGATGCTGCTGAACAGCACACAGGTCAGAATACATTCCGGTGCGAAACCGCGCAGGTAAGCGGCGCTCTGCTCGATAACGGCCGGATCGCTCGTGAAGATTCTGGAGATGACACTTCCACCGAAGAAACCGATGCAGAAAATCACAACTCCAAGAGAGCAGCCCGTTGCGATTGCGGTGAGGAAGCCCTTCCACGCGCGGTCTTTCTTTCCGGCTCCGGTGTTCTGTGCCACGAATGCTGACACAGACTGCATCACAGAGGACGGGATCAGCATGATGAATGAGGTCAGCTTCTGCGCCACACCGTATCCGGCGGACGGCATCAGACCCATGCCGTTGATGATCGAGTTGATCACAAGGAAGGAAATCTGTACGGTCGTCTCCTGCAGCGCGATCGGCACACCGACGTTCAGGACTTTCTTCAGCTCGTCATGGTCGATGCGGCAGTCTTCTTTTTTGAATTCAATCGGCAGATTGCCTTTTTTCAACACACCCATGGAGGCGATGACAGAAATCAGCTGCGCCAGAACCGTTGCAAGCGCTGCTCCCGCAACGTCCAGTTTCAGCACACCGACGAAGAACAGATCTCCGGCAATATTGGCTGCGCAGGCGATGCCGACGAATAAAAGCGGCAGATTTGCATTACCGATTCCGCGAAGCACGCTGCTGATGACGTTGTACGCGATGATGATCAGAATACCGCCGGAACAGATCCGCAGGTAGAGGACGGTTTTGTCAAAAGACTCCGCCGGGACCTGTAAAATATTGGCGATCGGGCCTGCGAACAGCTCCAGAATCACCGTCATGACGACACCGATGATGGCGAACAGAACAATCGAGGTTCCCACGGTTTTGCCGGCCTTATCCGGCTTGCCCTCGCCGATGTGCTGGCCGATCATAACGGTCGAACCCATCGCAAGGCTGGTGATGATAAGTGTTACCATCTGCATGAAGTTGCTTCCGGTTCCGACAGCGGAAATACTCGACGCATCGCCGAACCAGCCGACCACGAGAAGGTCGACCGCACCGTAAGCCGCCTGCAGAATCAGCGCGCCGAGCACCGGCAGCGCAAAACGGATCAGGGACTGGAAAATCGGTCCCTCTACAAACGATACTTCTTTCTTATTTTCTTTTGCCATTGTTTTTCACTCCTTTTATTCCCGGCATCGTTTCCTGCATCCGTGTGATTGCATGCACAAATTCGTCCACCACCGCGTCGTCCAGATCTGGCAGGCGGGATGCCCATTCCCCGTGAAAGTGCGTCACGCGGAGTTCCACAAACTCTTTTCCCTCTTCGGTCAGTGTCAGGTTGATCACGCGCTTATCTTTTTCATCCGCCTGTTTCACGAGAAGATTTCTCTCCTCCAGTTCCTGCACCAGCTTGGTGATGCTCGGCAGCGTTGTGTTCATATAGCTGCTGATGTCGCTGACGCGGCAGAAGCCCTGCTTTTTCTGAATCTCATTCACCGCATCCAGCACATGCACCTGCCGCGGCTTCATACCGTCCGGCAGGTCCGGGAGCTTCTCGATCAGACGCTTTGCATCAAAACACGCATCCAGGAACTGCTTTAATTTTTCCTGTGTCATGGAAAATGGTCCTTTCTTCTTGAAATTTAGTTATCTTTAGTAATTATCTTTGATAAGTATAGCAGGAAATGAAAAAATGTCAAGAGGGAACTGATGATAAAAAAGAGCTGATTGAAAGTTCTGGCAATGCCAGATTCTTTCATCAGCTCTTTTCCATATCCATTTGTCACTTTCAATGAGTTGCATTTCGGTGCCCCCCGCCGGATTTTATGCTTCTGATCGTCTTTTCCAGTACCTTCATCTCAATCGGTTTTGAAACATGGGCATTCATACCGGCTGCCAGAGAATGCTGAATATCCTCAGAAAACGCATTGGCGGTCATAGCAATGATTGGAATTGTCTTTGCCAGTTCATGGGAGCTTCTTCGGATTGCTTTTGTTGCCTCATAACCATTCATAACCGGCATCTGCACATCCATCAGTATCATGTCATAATCCCCCGGAGCAGACTGCTCAAATGCCTCTAAGACCCTTTTACCATTTTCACAGATTGTACACTCTGCACCCTCAATCTTTAACAATTCCATCAGGATTTCTGCATTCAGCTCATTGTCCTCTGCACACAGAAACCTCATTCCTTTCAGGACATTGCCAGCCGGTTCATCCTTTTCTGCCTGTTCTGCTGAAGAAACAAATCTATCTTCTGCTATTCTCAGATCTATAAGAACCTCAAAACAGCTTCCCTGGCCCAGTTCACTCTCCACATCAATGGTGCCTCCCATTGCTTCAACCAGATTTTTGGTAATAGCCATTCCAAGACCAGTTCCCTGTATCTTATTCGTCATAGAACTTTCAGCACGAGTAAAAGCATCAAAAATTGTATCTTTGAAATCTGCCGACATTCCCATGCCATTATCGCTGACTAAGAAACGGTACTTTGCGTAGACAGATGACTTTGTCTCACATTCTTCTACCAGAAACTGAATTTTTCCACCTTCCTGCGTGTACTTCACTGCATTAGAAACCAAGTTGCTGAAAATCTGCATCAGATGAACCTGGTCTCCGTTCACCCACTCGTGCCGGATGTTTTCTTTTATGATTGTAAGAGTCTGATTTTTTTCGTCTATCTGTGAATGGAATATGGTATTGAGTTCTGTAATAAAATCCAAGATGGAAAAATCGGTATACTTAAAAACTGTTTTTCCTGCCTCAATTTTGCTCATATCCAGAACATCATTAATGATTCCTAACAGATGCTGTGATGAAATGTCTATTTTATCTGCATACTCTATTACTTTCGCTTTATTACCGGCATCATGTCTGATCAATGATGTCATGCCGATAATTGCATTCATTGGTGTACGAATATCATGTGACATATTGGACAGGAAATCTGTTTTCGCCTTATTTGCATTTTCAGCAGTCTGCAAGGCTTCCGTTGTAATGTCCTTTGCTTTTTTCAGTTTTTTATTGGACTCCTCCATTTCCTTCATTGCCTGCGTCTGAATCTCATTATTTCTTTTTTCGTATTCAGCTTTTTGCTCAGCAAGACTGCGTCTGGAAATACTGTAGAATAATCCGGCAAAAAGCAAAAGTATAAAACCTGCCATGAGTATTGTTTCAAACACTATTGTTTTCTGATAATCTCTCAGTACATTATCTACAACACTTTTTTCTACAATACAGATCAGCATGGTGTTATTATTTTCTATTGGACAGTATCCCAGATAGTAAGGTTTGTCACTTTCCACAAGTTCTACCCCCTGTTCTCTGCCATCCAGCTTTTTTTGAAGAGAATCAGCCTCTTCCTCAGTGATAGCCTGATCTCCTTTTAAATGCTTTAACAAGAAATAGTTCCTGAAAAATTTATCTTCTTTCTGATTTGTATAAGTAATATTTCCGTCGTTATCCAGCATAAACAGATACGCATTCCCGTTATAGCTTTTCACACTTAACATGGAATCTAATTTTGAATGATCATACAAGGTTCCAATTGCCGTATAAGTTTCCCCATTAATCGTATATTCCTGACATGGAATTGCAACCAGATAACCATCTTTTTTCTTCTGGTTGTAATCAAGAGAAACCAATTTTCCAATATTATATCCGTTCCTCAAATCCAACAAAAGTTTACTTGGCATGTCAACCCGAAGTTTTGTTCCATCAGTGGTTATTGCCTTTCCATTTTCCTGGAGAAATATAAGTGTACTTTCAGATTCTTTCTGCCATGCCTCAAAGAACTTCTTGTTTCTATCCAGTTCAATAGATCTCACTCCCTCTTGAGTAAGAAAATCCTCAAGCATATGCAGCCGACTGTAGTATCCATTCACCTGCAGATCATAGGTCTGCTGTATCTGTTCAACAACTGCTCCCATACTGCTTTTCCCGTTTTCTGCGATATAGCTGTTCATCCTGTTCAAAAGGAACTTTACAAAAATTAAGTTTAAAAAGATAAGAATTAAAAAGAACAATGGTACTATCATCTTTTTTCTTTTTGTTTTCGCCTGTTCTGTTCCCACTTTTATTTTTCAACCTCTATATAATCTTCCGGTGCTGACGGCTGCTGTCCGTTTTCTATTGCTGCAGTCCATGCACTTGATAATGTTGTGTCCTTAATCTGCTCGATCTCACATCCCGGATTTATTTTTTTCAAAACAGACATTGTGGTGTCTGTAAGAAGAATAGAGTACTCCTTTTCTTTGTCGATTTCTTTCTTATTTACTTCTATGTCCTTTAATGAGAATCCGTTTTCCTCCTGCCTGACGATTAATTTCATACCGGATGCAATTGGTAATTCATATTTATTGGTTATATGGAATTTCTCATCAGAATCAGCAAGATATTTCTCCGCAAGTTCATAAATCTCTTTGCCATTGATTTTTGCCAGGTATAATGGTGTATCTAAACTCTTTGCTGTCATCAGACCAACCCGGCTGCCGGTACACTCCCCTTTGTAAATGGAGGAAGTAAAATAATAATATGGTGCCAAAGCCAGCTGAGCATCATTTTCTTCTCTAATCGTAGTTAAAATAGAAGATGCCGCATCACGACCGTTTTTATCATTTAGCGAAATGGAATATTCATTTTCAAAATTAACTGTGGTTTCTTCTTTTGAATCCTTACTGTTCATTGTGCTGCGAAAAGCATCATAAGCCTGTGTTTCATCCATTTTCCCTGACAATAATCCGTGAACAGCCTCAAGACTGGCATCAAATGATTTTTGAGCAGAATATCGGATATAAACAGAATTATTATTAATTTCATCTTCCAGTCCAGGTACATCTTCCATCATGTTTGGAACATCTACATTTAATGAAATTACACCCTTTCCATCTGCGATCAATGTTTGTCCTTCTTTTGAAATCATACACTCCAGGACATCGAATGCCAGATCCAGTTTTTCCTGATCTTTTTCCAGTTCTTTGTTAAATGCAATATTCAGAGAAGGGGTCATATTTATAAAAGCTTCATCCGAAATCTGTGAAAAAAACGGTATACGAGTTAATTCTGCATCCATCTGTTCCTGAAATTCCTGCATAAGTGCCGGATAACCATGAAACATTGCTGCTTTTCCCTCAAGGAACATCTGCGTTGCAGTATTAACATCGACGCTGATATCATCACTTGTAAAATGTGAGTCCTTTAAAAATGTATTGGTTTCTGAAAAAATACGTTTCCATAATGCATCATCAAACGCGATATCCCCTGATGCACTTTCAGCTGAGCTTCTCCATTCAATTCCATCCAGACTCATGAATTCCCCAATTGCACCTGTCTGAATCACCTCATGAGCAGACCAGTCTTCTGCAAGATCCAGGGAATACGGTTTTATACCATTATCATAAAATTGCTGGCATGCCTGTGCATCTTTTCCAGAAAATCGACGTACGGTTATGATATCCGGCAGTTCACCATGTTCCTCAAAATAGCTGTATAAATCGGTATCATTGTTACCGGTAATAAACTCAATATCCTGATCTGGAAACTGCTCATTTATATAGGGTACAATATTTTTCATTAAACGATTTTCCCACAAATACACGGTAAGGTGATCGTCATTTTTAGATACTGCTTTTTTAGATTGTCCACAGCCAGACAAAACAGTAGCTGCTACAAGCACCCCTGACAATAAAGCTATCAGACATTGTTTTGCCTTTTTCATCCTCGTATTTTCCTCATTCTTTCCTGATAAAATCATTAATTCAATAATTGGGAAACAATTACAGCCAGTTTTCCAGAACATCATTCAGCTTATTCATATCCAGCGGTTTCGCGATATGTCCATTCATGCCTGTATTTTTTGCCAGCTGTACATCTTCTGCAAAAGCATTTGCTGTCATGGCAACAATCGGTAGTTTTCCCTGTTCACCCGGAAGGCTCCTGATTGCTGCGGTTGCCTCATAACCATTCATGACAGGCATTTGGATATCCATAAAAATAAGGTCATACAAGCCTTTCGGAGAAGCTTCTACTTTTTCAACTGCAATTTTTCCATTTTCTGCCGTTTCCACTTCCGCCCCTGTCATCTGCAGAATTTCAACAGCAATTTCTCTGTTTAACTCATTATCCTCGACCAGCAGAATTCTTTTTCCTGTGTAATCTGCTTCAGACAGCTCATCCAGATAATTTCTTGCTGTTTTTTCTTTTCTGCCAGAAGTAAACTGCCGCAATGCAGCCGTCAAACGGGAACGGAACAGCGGTTTTGCAATAAAAGCATCTAC
>ULXI01032928.1_pt1 | contig 13949 bp, 10 predicted proteins | sample 1961181 | NCBI WGS metagenome assembly ULXI01 (sample SAMEA4835835, study PRJEB28245) | human gut metagenome | biome: gut microbiome; material: fecal sample | place: Denmark | collected 2008 | reverse complement strand
CGCCGAGGGTGCTTTCGCCGGAAACCAGCGTGCAGGGAATGTTATTGTAGCCGTAAAAGCGCGCGACCTCTTCGGCAAGGTCGGAATAGTGGCCGACGTCGCCTCTCCACGAGGGAACGCTTATCGTCTCGCCGTCAACGCCAAATTGGAGATTGCGCAGTATATCCTGCATCGTCTCGGTGGAAACGTCGGTGCCGAGCAGAGCGTTTATCTTGTCCGGGCGCAGTGCAAGCACCGTCGGTTCGGGAATGCTGTTTACTATATCGATAACGCCGTCAACTACCTCGCCTGCGCCGAGCATCTCGACCAGCTCGCAGGCTCTGTTTACTGCCGGCAGAGTGTTCAGGGGGTCAAGACCCTTTTCAAATTTCGCCGAAGCCTCGGTGCGCATGCCGAGCGACAGAGCGCCCTTGCGGATGCAGGTCCCGTCAAAGTTTGCAGACTCGAAAACAACGTCAACCGTGTCGGCAACGATCTCGCTGTTCTCGCCGCCCATGATGCCTGCAAGGCCGACAGCGCGCGTATCGTCCGCGATAACGAGAATGTTGGGGTTGAGCTTTCTGACGTTTCCGTCGAGCGTTGTAAGCTCCTCGCCCTCGGCGGCGCGGCGCACGATGATCCTGCCGCCCTTGACGTAGCGATAGTCGAATGCGTGCATCGGCTGGCCGTATTCCATCATGACGTAGTTTGTGATATCAACGATGTTGTTTATCGGCCTTACGCCCATTGCGCGCAGTCTCTCGCGCATCCACTTCGGGGAGGGAGCGATCTTAACGTTGCGCACCATGCGCGCGGTGTATCTCGGGCAGAGATCGGCGGCCGGAGTTTCAACAGAAAGAAGCTCGGTGAGAACGCCTTCTGCGCCGCCCTTGACGACCGGCTCGTGTGTTTTAAGCTCTTTGCCGAAGGTCGCGGCGGCCTCGCGTGCAAGACCGATGACCGACAGGCAGTCGGGGCGGTTGGGGGTGATCTCAAACTCAACGACGTGATCGTCCGCGCCGATGATGGGCTTGATGTCGTCACCGGGCTTTATGCCATCCTCGTGCAGGACGAATATACCGTCGGGGATGCAGTGGGGGAATTCGGTCTGCTGTGCGTGAAGGTCATCGAGAGTGCAGATGCTTTCGCTTTTCGTGTTGTACGCGACCATGTCGCCGACGTGGATATTCTGGCAAGAAGTCACGACAACAGCGCTGCTGTCGCCGGTGTTCAGGGTGCAGCTCCAGAGGTTTGCTCCGGCGTTCTCAACGGCGGTCACGGCTGCTGCTACGACCGGTCCGAAAACCTTGTCGCCGGCCTTGATGTCGGCAGGGATCGAGGGCTTATCCTTGTCCAGCGGATGATAGTCGTTCAAAAGCGCGGCGGCGCTTATAACGCCGTAGGGGAAGTCGCGCTCGTCAAGATCAAGCTCCTTGAGCGAGCAGAGCATGCCGTTTGACAGCACGCCTCTGAGCTTGCCCTTTGTTATCTTCTTGCCGCCGGGCAGCAGCGAATTGTGCAGCGCGGCCGGAACAAGATCGCCGGCATGGATGTTCCATGCGCCGGTAACTATCTGCACAGGCTCTGCCTGACCGACGTCGATCAGGCAGACCCACATATGGTCGGAGTCGGGGTGCTTTTCCATGGAGAGGATCTTGCCGACGAGAACGTTATTTATTTCTGCTCCAAGATCCTCATAGGTCTCGACCTTAGAGCCGGAGAGGGTCATAGCCTCGGAAAACTCGCGGTCGTCTATATCGCTGACGGAAACGCCGTCAACAAACTCAGTGAGCCATTTTCTGCTTAAATTCATATCATTTCTCCTCCCATCAGAACTGTTCCAGGAAGCGGACGTCGTTTTCGAATATCAGACGCAGGTCGGATATCTTGAATCTGCGCATTGCAAGGCGCTCAAGACCCATGCCGAACGCCCAGCCGGTGTATTCCTCGCTGTCAATGCCGCTCATCTCAAGAACCTTCGGGTGGATCATGCCTGCGCCGAGAACCTCGATCCAGCCCTCGCCCTTGCAGGTGGGGCAGCCCTTGCCGCCGCACTTGTGGCACTGAACGTCCATCTCGCAGCTCGGCTCGGTGAACGGGAAGTGGTGCGGTCTGAATCTCGTGACGGTGCCTTCGCCGAACAGCTCCTGCATGACGAGGTTCAGCGTGCCCTTGAGGTCTGCCATGGTAACGTTCTTGTCGATGACCATGCCCTCGATCTGGTGGAACATCGGGGAGTGAGTCGCATCGACCTCGTCCTTGCGGTAAACTCTGCCGGGAGCAACGATACGGATGGGCAGCTTCATTGTTTCCATTGCACGCACCTGCATGGGGCTGGTCTGCGAGCGGAGCATAACGCGGCTGTCTTTATCAAAATAAAACGTATCCGACCAGTCGCGGGAGGGGTGGCCTTCCTCGGCGTTGAGCTTATCGAAGTTATATGTTGCAAGCTCGACCTCGGGGCCGTCGAGCACGGTAAAGCCCATGCCGACGAATATCTCCTTAATTTCGTCAAGCGCCTTGTACATCGGGTGCTTGTGGCCGAACCTGATATCCTCGCCGGGAACGGTGACATCAACCGTTTCAAGCTCAAGGCGCGCCTCAAGAGCGGCGGCTTCGAGCTTTTTGCGCGTTTCGTCTATTGCGCTTTCAAGCTCTGCGCGGATCTGGTTTGCAAGCTGACCCATAACGGGGCGCTCCTCTGCCGAGAGCTTGCCCATCTGCTTGAGTATGGCGGTAAGCTCGCCCTTTTTGCCGAGATACTTAACTCTCAGCGCTTCAAGATTTTCGGGACTGTCAGCGTTGAGAATTGCCTTTACGGCGCTTTCTCTGAGCTGATTCATCAATGCTTTCATCGTGTCTCTCCTTATCTTTAGAACTAAAAATAAACAAAAAAATAGCCTTACGTCCTCATTGGGACGAAAGACTTAACCTCCGCGGTACCACCCTTATTCGATGTTCATCGCACTCAAGTGGCTTTAACGGAGCCGCCGCCGGGGATTAGCCGGAGCTCACGGGCGAACCGAATATCCGCATCACGGGCGGCTTGCAGCCGGTGACCGCCGTTCTCTGAGTAATGCCGCGATATTATCTTCCCGATCAAAGCAATAACATTATTATTACTATAGTATTAAAGCCCACATTTAAATAAATGTCAAGAAAAATTTGAATAATGTTTGCCGCAGGTGGTTAATAGAATTAATTGAGAAAAGCTTTCGGAGGATGAAACATGAAAAGAGTATTGCCGTTTGTGCTGTGCCTTATCCTGCTGTGCGGCTGTGCCGACGACGGAAAGTCACAGTTTTTGGAGTTTGTAAATGTTGTCTCGTCGGCGGAGAATATCTCGTTTTCGGCAAAGGTATCGGCGCAGTACAGCGACAAAACGGCGCAGTTTACCCTCGGCTATGAGCAGACTGCCGACGGAGCGAGCGTATCGGTCATAGAGCCTGAGATGCTGCGCGGCATAAAGGCAAATGTCGCCGGAAAAAACCTCAGCCTCGAGTATGACGGCGCGATGCTCGATATTGGAACGCTCGACGATGCCGAGCTTAGCCCCATGTCCTCGCTGCCGCTTATCGTGCAGGCGATGCGAAACGGCCATCTCGAAATAAGCTGGGTCGAGGACGATATGCTCGCAGCGCGCATCATTCCTGCCGACGATTATGTTGTGACGCTGTGGATCGACTCATCCCTCACGCCGAGGAGCGCCGAGATAAGCTATAAGGAGAACACGGTCGTGCTAGTCGAGATATCGGACTGGACCGTTTCGCCGTAAGGTAAGCTGACAGGCGATATGGGTTCGGCGCTTTAAGTTAAGTATAAAATTCACGCTGCCGTGGGAGAATATAGTCAGCACCCTACATAAGATGTAGCGGGCGACTATAATTCGGAGTGTGAATTAAATTGAGTATAGTCAAACGTGGAGATATTTTTTACGCAGACCTAAGCCCCGTCGTCGGCTCGGAGCAGGGCGGCATGCGCCCGGTGCTCATCGTCCAGAACGACACCGGCAATAAGCACAGCCCAACGGTCATAGCGGCGGCGATCACCAGCCAGACAGGCAAGGCGCGTCTGCCGACGCATATTGAGCTTAACGCCCAAAGCGTGGGGCTTTCGCGCGACAGCGTGATACTGCTCGAGCAGGTACGCACCATTGACAAATCGCGTCTGCGCGAGCGCATGGGCAAGCTCGACGATACGACCATGACCAAGGTCGATAACGCCATAGCGGTGAGCTTCGGTCTGTAATAATATATCTTGCTCCCCGGGCAGAAACCCGGGGAGCACTCACAGGGGAGGACGGGGACATGCACAGCCTGCCTGTTTACATAGACGGAGAAAAATGCGGAAGCATAAGCAAACGCACCGACGGACTCATGACCGTGCTGAGCGCCCGATGCAGCGCCCGGCCGGGCAGGATCGTGCGTCTTTATGTATTCGGCGGCGGAAAAAGCGCGCTTTTGGGAACCATGCAGCCGGACGGCGACTGCCTTGTCATAACGCGGCGCTTTTCGCGTGCAGAGCTTAAAAAGCTTCCGGAGAATATCGAATACGCAGCCGACAGACCGGTAGGCGAGCAAAGCACCTCCGATACCTTATGGCGCAGAGGCAAAATGGGGTGCCTTGTTTCGGATGAGCTTATCGCGATACCGGCGCAGCCTGACAGGCTCGGCCGGGTTTCGGATAAGCTGCGCAGCATAGAAGGACGGATGTATTTAATTTTCGAAAGAAATCTGTGATATATGTGGAAAAAGCGCGCCGTTTGTGTTAACATGATAGCATAATACACAAAACTATGGAGGTGTCAGCTATGCTGATGACTGATGTTATCGTAAAAAAGCGCGAGGGCGAAAAGCTCAGCGCGGAGGAGATAAAATTCGTAGTTGACGGCTATACGAAGGGCGAGATACCGGATTATCAGATGTCGGCGCTCTTGATGGCTATACTGCTTCGGGGCATGGACAGGGAGGAGACGCTGGAGCTTACCATGGCCATGCGCGACTCGGGCGAAACGCTTGACCTCAGCGCGATTAAAGGCGTTAAGGCCGATAAGCACTCGACCGGCGGCGTCGGCGACAAGACCTCGCTCATACTCTGCCCGATGGTGGCCGCTCAGGGCGTGAAGATCGCAAAAATGTCCGGCCGCGGCCTTGGGCATACGGGCGGCACGATAGACAAGCTGGAAAGCTTCCCCGGCTTCAACACCGGTATTTCCGAGGAAAAGTTTATTGAAAACGTAAACAGCTTCGGTATCGCCATTGCCGGCCAGACCGCCGACCTCGACCCTGCCGACAAGAAAATGTACGCTCTGCGCGACGTTACGGGCACCGTGCCGAGCATACCGCTTATCGTAAGCTCCATCATGAGCAAAAAGCTTGCCGCAGGCGCGGATGTGATCGTCCTCGACGTTAAGTCCGGCAGCGGCTCGTTTATGAAAACGGCCGACGATGCGCGCGAGCTTGCCGAAAACCTCACGGCGGTAGGTAAGCTTGCCGGAAAAAAGACCGTTGCCGTTATAACGGATATGGACGAGCCTCTGGGCAACGCCGTCGGCAATGCGCTTGAGGTGAAAGAGGCGATCGAGGTGCTGCACGGTGAGAAAAAGGGCGAGCTTCTGGAGTTGTGCCTCACGCTCGGAGCCTGCATCCTCACCGAGGCCGGCATTGCCGAAAACGATGCTGCGGCGCGCAAGATGCTCGAAAAGGGCATTGAGGACGGCTCCGCGCTCGAAAAGCTTGCCGAGCTTGTCGAGGGACAGGAGGGTGACAGACGCGCGGTGTTCGATACCTCGCTTCTGCCCATGGCGCCTGTTCAGCTTGAGGCCGTGTGCGACCGCACAGGCTATGTAAAGCACATCTGTGCCGACGAGGTCGGCCTTGTCTCCATGCATCTCGGCGGCGGCAGAGCCACGAAGGAGAGCGTAATCGACCTTTCCGTCGGCCTTATCCTCAAGAAGAAGGTCGGCGATGCGGTCACGGCAGGGGAGAGCCTCGGAACCATCCACGCGCAGAGCGTTGACGCGGCAAAGAAAGCCGCTGAAATGCTCAACGCCTGCTATACCATCGTACCCGACTCCGTTGAAAAACCTGCATTTATAAAGGGCATAGTCAGATAACAAAAAAACTCAGGTCTCAGACCTGAGTTTTTTTAACTTGCGATCGCAATAAGCACCGAAGCGAGAACTATAAGCAGCGAAAATCCGATCTCGCCTGCCCAAACCATGCGCAGCTGATCCTCGGATATCACCATGCCGTAGCTTTTGGGCTTATTTTGCGGCTGCGGCTCTGCGGCCGGAGCTTCCTCAGGAGCCTCGGCGGAGTCAAGCTCGTCGAACACTTCGTTATCGGCAGCGTTGCTGTCGTCAACGCCTTCGCCGTTCTGCTCGGGATCGACTTCCTCGTAAGAGATCTGCTCGTCATCCTCAGCCTTGCGGTGCAGCTTCGGAATGCTGACCTTCGGTATTTTTATTTCGGGTATCTTGAACTTCATAGCGTTACCTGAAAAACGGTGGGCGTTGCGCCCACCGTTTTGATTTGTCGATTACTCAGCCTCGGCCAGAGCCTTAGCCTCTTCGATGACCTTCTGCTGAACATTGCCGGGAGCTTCCTCATAGCGAATGAACTTGCAGGTGAACGAACCGCGACCCTGAGTCATGGAGCGCAGGTCGATGGTGTAAGAGCTCATCTCTGCCATGGGGACCTCAGCCTCGACGGTCTGCATGCCGTCCTCGGCGTTCATGCCCAGAACGGTGCCGCGGCGCTTGGAGGAGATATCGGACATGATATCGCCGAGGTTCGCGTCGGGGATGGTTACCTGGAGCAGGCCGATAGGCTCAAGGATGGTGGGCTTTGCCTTGGGGATGCCGTCCTGATATGCAAGACGTGCAGCGGTCTGGAAAGCCATATCGTTGGAGTCAACGGGGTGGTAGGAGCCGTCGTACAGAGTTGCCTTCAGGCCGACCAGCGGGTAACCTGCGAGAACACCCTTCTGAACTGCGTTGCGCAGACCCTTTTCAACGGAGGGGAAGAAGTTCTTGGGGACGGAGCCGCCGAATACTTCCTCAGCGAAGATCATGTCGTCCTGCTCATCCTGCGGCTCGAAGCGGATCCAAACGTCACCGAACTGGCCGGAACCGCCGGATTGCTTCTTGTGACGGCCGTGAGCCTCTACCTTGCCCTTGATCTTCTCGCGATAAGCAACGCGAGCGGGCTTAAGCTCGGTCTCGACGCCGAAGCGGCTCTTGAGCTTTGCGCACAGAACGTCAACCTGAATGTCGCCTGCGCCGGAGATGACCATCTGATGGGTCTCTGCGTTGTTGACGAGGGTAAAGGAGACGTCTTCTTCGTTAAGTCTTGCAAGACCGCCGGCGACCTTGTCGTCCTGACCCTTGGTCTTGGGGGAGATAGCCATGGAGTAGCAGGGATCGGGCATCTCAAGTGCAGGAAGCTCGACCTCGTTCTTGGGATCGCATACGGTATCGCCGGTCTTCCATTCCATCTTGCCGACGGCAACGATATCGCCGCAGCAGGCTTCCTTGACCTCGGTGGTCTTCTTGCCGCAGATGGTGTAGAGTCTGCCGAGCTTGTCGGTGCTGGAAGCACGGACGTTGCGCAGCGAGAGGTCGGCGGTGATCTTGCCGGAAACGACCTTTACAAAGCTGTATTTGCCGAACTGATCGGAAACGGTCTTGAAAACAAAGCCGCAAACGGGCTCTGCGGACTTATCCTCCGGAGCCGGAACGTAATCGCAGACTGCCTGCAGGACAGCCTCGGTGCCGACGTTTGCCATTGCTGCGCCGCAGACAACGGGAACTACGCTGCGCTCTGCAAGGCCGGCCTTAAGACCGACAACGATCTCTTCGTCGGTAAGCTCCATGGTGTCGAGGAACTTTTCCATAAGCTCTTCGGTAACGGCAGCTGCCTCCATAAGCTCCATGCGCATCTCTTCGACCTTGTCTGCGTCGGCAGCAGGGATAGCGACCTTTGCGGTCTTGCCGCCCTTGGTCTGGTAAGCGGTGCTGTGAACGAGGTCGATAACGCCGGTGCCGTCAGACAAGGGGATCATGACCGGGCAGATGGCTGCGCCGTATTTCTCTTTAAGTGCCGAAAGGACAGCGTAGAAATCGCCGTGCTCTTCGTCGATCTTGGAGATGTAGAACATTGCGGGAACGCCTGCGGCCTTGAGGTATTTCCAGCTTCTTTCCGCTCCAACGGTGATGCCGTCCTTAGCCGAGCAGAAGATGATGCCGGTCTCAACAACGCGGATAGCGGCGAGAACGTCGCCGACGAAGTCAAAGTAACCCGGGCAGTCGAGAACATTGATCTTGCAGCCGCCGAAGTTTACGGGAGCGACGGAAGTTGCAATTGTGATCTGACGCTTGATTTCTTCGGCGTCATAGTCGCAGACGGTATTTCCGTCGGTGACCTTGCCCATACGGTCGATAGCGCCGGTCGTGAACAGCATGCTCTCAGCAAGGCTGGTCTTACCGCTGTTGCCGTGACCCATGAAGCAGATGTTGCGGATGTTTTTGGTTTCGTAGCTCATGTGTTGCTTCCTCTCTTGAAAGATATATTAAAAATTTAATTTCGTATAAAACGCAATCGATTTATTATACACTATTAAATATTTAATGGCAATATTTTTTTATGGAGTGCCTATCGAAAAGCCGAGTATGACCGTGATAAGCAGCCATGCCAGCAGATAGCTGAGCGCCGTTACGACACTCGGCAGAGCGCTGAGGCTGAGGATAAACATGACGAGCATGCCGATAACGGCACTGACGACGCTGAGCATAACGCTGAGCCTTATGCGGCTAAACAGCATTTTGCCGTGATCTGCAAGGCTGACAAGTGCGCTCAGGCCCTCGCGCGAAATAAGTGCGGCAGGCTTGCTGGCCTCGGAGGGCTCTGCGCCGGATATCGCATAACGTTCGGAATACGGTGGGAAGTCAAAGCCGTCGGTAGGCATGTCGAACTTCACCGAGAGCATCGAGGGCGTGATGTTGAAATCGCGCACTGCGAATATGGCATGCCTGTCCGAGCCGACAAGCTCCTCAAGTGCGCTCTTTACGGCATCCGAGGTTATGTACTCCATTTCGAACACGCCGCAGATTACGCCGGCAACGGCTATGTAAACGCCGTTGTTCAGAACGTACTTTTCCGGAAGAATAACTCCCATAAGGCGCATGAACGCGGCATTTCCGCAGTAAACGTCCTCGCCGTCGATCATTGCGGTAAGGCCGCCGCTTTCGTGAACGGAGAAGGCCTCGACAGGCATAAGACCGCCGCCCGCCTTGCGCATGAGCTCTGCAAACGGATGCACCATGGCGCTTCCCGAGGCGGAGATTATGCTGCCGGCAAAGGAAATGATCCTTTCTGGCTCCATTCCGGCGAAAACGCGCGTGCGGCTTATTTTTACGCAGCCCTTGGGGAACAGGTCGCCGTCGGTGACGATAAGGTGCTTTGCCTTGCCGATGTCATAAAGCCCAGACCAGCCGGCTATTGTCGAGCCGCTTCGAATAAGGCTTTTTATCGAAATGAAAAACGGCAGTGGGAAGGTTAAGAGCATGGCTATGGGCGCTGCGCACACGAAAATACCGGAGAGAATATGCGCAAACGATGAAAAGCTCTTGCTTATTACGGCTGCAATGATGCTCAAAACGAGCGCTGCAACGACGAAATACGGAGTGAGCACGCCGAAAACCGACTCGTCCGGCCCGTCCTCCTCCGTGCGGCGAACAATGCCGTCAATGGGCTTTCTGCCCTTGACGAGGGTGATGTCTCCGCCGGAAAGCTCCGATTCGGCCGTCACGACATAAGGGTGCTTTGAAGCGGCTGCGGTGTTTAGGATTATTTTGTTGCTGCGCGCGTTCATGACGCTTCCGAGCAGCGTAAAAGCTATCGTCAGCGCAGGAATGACGCAGAAGGGAACAACCTTTTCGCTCACGCTTGCCGCCGAAAGAAAAGCGTCGATCATGCAAAGCAGGCACGAGACGACGATCAGCGCGCTGGCGTGCAGCTTGAACCGCACTATGCTCATGATGCCGGTCGTTATTATATCAAGTCCGCAGAACATTACGGATATCATCATGATAAGGCACACGGCGCTTTTTACGCCCACATCGGCAAGCGCACCGGGAACGGGAAGCCCATAGGATATGTAAGCCATCAAAACGCAAAGCACAAATGCTATCCGCGTTCTGAGCCTCAGCCCGGCAATGTGCTTGCCGTAAAACCTTGCGGCCTTATCCGGCTGCATCTCCTCGCCGAGATCTTCCGATTCGTAGCTCGTTTCGCCAAGGGTGACCTGGCTCTGCTTTATCTTCATTGCGATAAACGCAAGCGCGCTTATCACGGGAACGGCGACGGATTCGCGGAATGATTTAGGCTCTTTGCGAGCCTTCTCCTTTTTCGGAGCTTCGGGTTCGATGACGGTGTAATCTGCGTCGGCGGCGTATTTGTCGCCGGTATCCTCGTTTATGCCCGAGCCTTCGTAAAGCTCTTGCTCCGCTTCCTGCTCCTGCTCGCCGGAAGCCTCGTCGCGCAGCTTTGTCTGTTCTGCGGCAGATACGGGAGGCTCGAAGGTCTTGGCGGAGATCGAAGCGTCGGGATCACGCTGCTTTGTAGGTTCCGGCTCGGACTGCGCCGGTTCCCGTACAGGCTCCGGCTCTATAATGCGCCCCTGCGGCCGGGGAAAATGCTTAAACTCGTCAATTATGCGCTCGACCTCATCAAGCTCCGAGCCGCTATCCGGCATTGCGGAGCCGGCAGGCTCGACAGATTCGGACTTTGCCGCGTTTATTTCAACAGGTGCGTCGTCGGACTCAAACTCGCGCCGTATCCGCTCGGGATCGAGCTTTGACGTGTCCTCCGTGGCGCCGTCTTCCGCTTCAAACTCCTCGACGATCTGCGTTGCGTCAAAGTCAAGCTCGTCCTGCGGTGCCGCAGTTTTGAAGCCGTCGTTTACGACTGCCGAAAACACCGGGTCGGACTTTTTCGAGGTGTCCGCGACCGGCGCGCCCGGCTCAAAAAAGGGCTTTTCGGATATCGGCTCCTCGTCAAGCGCTCCGAACTCACTCAATATACTGTCAAGATCAAAATCGAAATTGACAGAGCTTTTGTCATTTGAAGATGAACTCATAAATTAACCTCGGTCAGCCTCTGCGCTGGCGCAGGACTTCGTACATGATTATTGAGGCGGCGGCGGAAGCGTTCAGAGAGTTTATCTTGCCTGCCATGGGGATGCTCACGATAAAGTCGCAGCTTTCGCGCACGAGCCTGCCCATACCGTCGCCCTCGGAGCCTATAACGATCGCGCAGGAGCCAGTAAAATCCGTGCTCCAAAGCTCGCTGCTGCCGCCGGCTGCCGCGCCGTAGACCCAAACGCCCTCGTTTTTAAGCTCTTTAAGAACGGAAGGAATGTTCGGCACGCGTGCTATCTTCATGTGCTCGGCAGCACCTGCCGAAGCCTTGCCTACGATGGCGGTAAGCCCTGCGCTGCGGCGCTTGGGGATTATTACGCCGTGCGCGCCGGCGCATTCCGCGCTGCGGATTATCGCGCCCAGGTTTCGCGGATCGCTCACCTCGTCGCATACGATGATAAAAGGCTGCTCGCCTTTTTCCCGTGCAAGAGCAAGGATGTCAGACACCTCGCAGTATTCGTTAACGCCTACAAGGGCGATAACGCCCTGATGCGCCTTCGTGACCGACATGTTGTCAAGCTTCCGGCGGTCGGCATCGACAACGACGATGCCGGCCTCGCGCGCTTTCGACGCGATGTGGCCGAGGGTCTTGTCCGTCTCGCCCTTGGCAATGAAAATCTTATCTATGCTGCGGCCTACGCGCAGAGCCTCGACAACGGCATTTCTGCCCTCGATTATATCGTTTTTGATCTCAAAATTGTTTTCCTTGTTTTGCATTTCTTCACCTGTGCTCATATTTGCAGATAATAATACAAAATACATATTAACATATGCTTGCAAAAGTTTAAAGGGAAAAGTTTTTCCCTGCGACAATTTTTTTGTGGACATTATCACAATTTGGTTGTAAGATGCAAGGTAGCATACTGTAATATAAAATTAGTGTAATTATATCCTGCGAAAGGAAAGCAATATGAAAAAACTCAATAATAAGATCGACATGTTCTGCTACAGGCACCCGAGATTCGGTGTTCCGAACCTCATGCTGTACATTGTCGTTATAAGCCTTGCCGTATGGCTGCTGAGCATTATGGACAGCAGCAGGACGCTGATGAGCTACTTCGCATTTTCGCCCGAGCTTATATTAAAAGGGCAGGTATGGCGCCTTATCACGTTTATGTTCATTCCGCAGGATACGAGCATGTGGGCGCTGCTGTTTTTCTATTTTTATTACTGGATAGGCAGCACGCTCGAACGCGAGTGGGGCACGGCGCGATTTAATATATTCATCTTCTCCGGTGTTCTGCTCACCATCATCTACGGCATGGTGATCTATCTTATCACCAAGCAGTCGGCAAGCATCGGAACGTACTACATCTATCTTTCGATGTTCTTCTCCTTTGCTACGCTTTATCCGGATACCCAGGTTCTTTTCATGTTCATTATTCCGGTCAAGATCAAGTGGCTTGCGTATATCGACGCTGCGTTCTTCATCTTTGAAATGATAGCAACACCGTTCCCGTTCAATCTGCTGCCGCTTATCGCAATGTTCAACTACTTCATATTCTTCGGCGCGGATCTCATATCGGAGCTGCGGTCGAAGCGCGTGCACTACAGCAAAACAACGGTCAACTTCAACCGCGAAAAGCAGAAGATCAAATATGAGCAGCGCCAGAAGAACTACACCTATAAGTGCAGTGTCTGCGGCAGAACAGACGTGGATTTTCCCAATCTTGAATTTCGTTACTGCTCAAAATGCGCAGGCTACCACTGCTTCTGTCAGGACCATATAAACAACCACGTTCATTTCACTGAATAATAAAACAGGGTGGATAAGGATATGGAAGAGAAGAAAATAACGGCCAAGACAGTCGTTGGCATAGTGATATTCGTTGCTCTCCTTGCAGTGCTCGTCATGGTCGTGATGCGCGGCATTGCGGCAAACAAGGCGCTTGAGGAAACAGCGGAAAGCCCGGCCGTAACGGTGCAGCCGACGCCGACCCCGACTCCCGAGCCTACGCCGACACCGGTGGGCCTGCCGGACTTCAAGCCCCATTCCGTTGACGGAACAGAGCCTGAAAGACTCATTTCCAGCACGGCGATCATGGTTGACGGCGAGGTCGTCGAGCAGTACGAAAGCGATTACGAGATAAACTTCGACATGCCGGAGAGATACACAGAGCTTGAGGGCATCGTCACCTTCCGCGGCGATAACTTCCGCAGCGGCGCAGCCTACGGTACGGCGGCGGTCAGCAGCAAAACGCTCACGAAGGTCTGGTCGAAATCGACAAGCGGCCTGAGCGATACCGACGGCATCTATTGGTCCGGCAGCGGCTGGACCGGTCAGCCGCTTATCGTCAAATGGCCCGAGGCAACACGCAAGAACATAAGCGCAATGTACGACTGGGCGCGCGAAAAGGAAGGCCTTGTCGAGGTCATATACGCAACGCTTGACGGGCATGTGTATTTCTATGAGCTTACAAGCGGCGAATACACGCGCGAGCCGCTCAACCTCGGCTTTAACTATAAGGGAGCGGGTGCGCTCGATCCGCGCGGATATCCTATACTCTATGTCGGCTCGGGCGTTGACAGCGTAAACGGAAGATCCCGCGTCAAGGTCGTAAACCTTATTGACAACAGCGTTATGTTCGAGTTCGGCCACAATGAGACCTTTGCAAACCGCGGCTGGCATATGTTTGACTCTTCACCCCTCGTGAGCGCGGAGACAGATCAGCTCATCTATCCTGGTGAAAACGGAATACTCTACATCATTCATTTGAATACAAAATACAACGAGCAGACAGGTGAGCTGTCCGTTGATCCGGACAATATA
>ULXI01065466.1_pt1 | contig 14210 bp, 15 predicted proteins | sample 1961181 | NCBI WGS metagenome assembly ULXI01 (sample SAMEA4835835, study PRJEB28245) | human gut metagenome | biome: gut microbiome; material: fecal sample | place: Denmark | collected 2008 | reverse complement strand
TATTTACTATTTTTAATATATATATATTAAAAAATAATGTAAAAAAAACTGTCATAAATTTTCTTAAAAACGCAATTATTGCTATATATTTTCTTTGTTCCATCTTATAAACCTTTCTTATTATTTATATGTATTCTATTATATTTATCTTTCAAAATTGTTATTTTCACTAGTATTAGTCGAATTATTTAAGTTATTTTTTTGTGTGTTACTATTTACTGTATTACTTGTATTGGTTGAATTTGTTGAAGTATTTGTTTTATTAGAAGTATTATTATTTGTACTTGTATTAGTTTGTTCATTTGTATAATTTTGTTTTGTTGAATTGTTTAAATTGTTATCTTTTTGATTTTTTGTATCTTTGTTAGGTTGCGTTTCATTTTGTTGTATTGATGAATTTGTATTAGTTCGTTCTGGTTCTTTTACATCAATATCATCAGTAATTCCTTTTATAATTTCTGTTACATTATTTTTATTTATGTTTTCATTATTTTTAATCTCAGAACCATTATGCTCATCACAAATTTCTGGTATTGTAAACCATAAAAAGTATTCTGTGTATGTATTAGGACATCCTGTATTTGCTTTTTTGCCAGTTGCTGAACATATAGTTGCAGTTGAAATGGCTCCTGGATTTTCGAATTTTGCACCTTTAAGTCCTGTATGAATTCTAGACATTACATTTGCCCATATTAATCCTGCTGGATTTCTTTGATTAAATTCAATACTTTCATTTTGATCATAACCGTACCATGTTACTGCTGTATAATAAGGAGTAAAACCACATAACCATCTATCATAATTTTCATCAGTAGTTCCTGTTTTAGCAGCTACATCTACTCCTGATATTTTACAATAAGTTGCTGTACCATTTTCCCCTAATACTGGTTGCGTTAAAATTTCTTTTAAGATATATGCTACTTGTTTTGAACATACACGTTTTGTTTTTTGGGATGTTTTTATAAATACTGTTCCATCGTTTTTATCAATTTTAGTATAAAAAGTTGGTTCTATATATATTCCATCATTAGCAATCGTACTATAAGCTCCTGCCATTTGCAAAGGACTAATTCCTTTTTCTAATCCTCCAAGCGCTAAAGGTAGACTATTATCTTCTTCAGTTAATGTTGTAACTCCCATTTTTTCTAAATATTTTATTGAATTTTTAGGCTTTAACTTTTCCATTATTTCAACAAATGGGATATTTTGAGATGATTCTACTGCTCGTCTTACTGTTATTTTTCCTAAGCTTTTGCTATAATCTGTTGGATGATAATTATTTTCAAAATCTTGCTCTGTATCATCAAATATCGTTGCTGCAGTTATTATCTTTTTATCAATTGCAGGTAATAATACTGCAATTGGTTTTATCGCTGAACCTGTTTGTCTTACGCTTTGAGTCGCTCTATTAAAAGAACGCGCAGTTGTCTTTTCGCCTAATCCTCCAGTGCATCCAACTACATTTCCAGTTTTATGATCTATTATTACCATTGCTGCTTGTGATGAATCATCACTATTTTTAGATGCAAGTTTATATTTCTTTTTTGAACATTCTGTTTCCATTTGTTTTTGAATATCCGAATCTTGAGTACTATAGATTGTTAATCCTGCCATATTAATATAATTTGTAGCAAAAGTTTCTGATATATTGTATTTATCACATATATCTTTAGTAATTTCTGTTATGAGTGCATCTGTATGATATGAATATATACCTTCACTTGATTCTATTTTTCCATTTTTAAACTTTAAACCTTTTTCAACATTTTGCATAGCTTCTTTATACTCTTCTTCATTTTTTATATATCCTAATTCTTTCATTTTTGTTAAAACTGTCTTTGTTCTATTTATAATTTTGCTTGAATTGTCTTTATCTGAAAAAGGATTGTATGAATTTGGAGAATTGTTTATTCCTGCTAAAAATGCACATTCTTCAAGTGTTAAATTTTGCACTGATTTATTAAAATAATATTCTGAACCAGCTTCTACGCCATATATACTTGGACCAATATATATAATATTCAAATATGTATCTAGAATTTCATCTTTAGACAGACATGTTTCTAATTGCCATGCTTTCCACCATTCTGTTACTTTTCTTGTTATACTATCTGTAGCATCCCCAGTAAGATTTTTTACTAATTGTTGTGTAATCGTACTTCCTCCAAATGAAGAAGAACCAAAATGAATAATATATGAACCAATAGCTGAAGCAGTTCTTTTTATATCTACTCCACCATGAGAATAAAATCTTTCATCTTCGATAGCTACATAAGCATTTTTTAAATTATCAGGAATTTCGTTATAAGAAACTACTTTCTTTTTTATTTCACTTCCTAATGTTGCTATTGTATTACCGTTTATATCTTTTACAATTGAATTTTCATTAAGAGTCATATCTTTTGCTATAGATTTCCAAACATGAGTAGAAATTGCTAATTTAATTCCAAGAATTATAATTATTATACTAACAATAATTAATAGCAGTTTCGCTTTTTTTATTTTTTTATTTTTCTTTGGTTTATCATTTTTATCTTTCTTATCCTCTTTTTTATTTTTCATCTCTTGAATTGCTTTTGGCTCTAAATCTTGATCTTGAATTTTTGATTTTCTTAGTCTCTTTCCTTTTTGTTTCTTTTTCATTTTGACTATCACATTCTTTCAATTTTTTGTACAGTATATCACAAAAGACTTAAAAATAAAACACTAGTGACAAATTAATATAGAAGTGGTATAATATAAATAATTGCCAAGGCAATTTTATATATAAGTAAGCCATAAAAAATTTAATTAAAATTTTTATGAAAGAAGGAGTTTAATTATGAGTGTAGAAACATGCCCGTACTGTGATGGAAAAGGAATAACCTATGGACCAAGGGTGGCAGAACGTAAGAAATGTCGTACATGTGGAGGAACGGGAATAGTAATTACCTGTTCTTTTTGCAGAGGAACTGGATGGTCTACATCAAGTGGACTGTTCAATTCATCAAAGAAATGCCCGTACTGTGATGGAAAAGGACATCATTAATTAAATTGTCAATAGTTGGGGCGGAAAACTTGTAAGTTTTCTGCCTCAGCTTTTTAAATTTGTTTTTAGAAATATTACAATTCTGTAATATTTTATGAAATGTCCCTGATTTTTAAGTTTCTATTCCATTTTGTATTATTTTGATATATAATACTTTATATAGAATGGAGTGTGAATTTCATGATAAAAAGAGAAGAAAACCCAGACTTTTTGAATGCTTTTTTAGATTATTCAACAACAATTTTAAATAAGTCTCCAAATAGTATTAAGGAATATAATTATGATTTAGCTATGTTTTTTAAATTTATAAAGATACATTTTAATATGACAAATGAAACAGATTTAAAAGAAATATACATTAAAGATATAACAATGGATACTGTAAAAAGAATAAAAATAGATGATATTCATGCATTTTTAGGTTACCTATCAACTACATACCATAGCAAACCTGCTACAAGAGCTAGAAAAATATCAACAATACGAATATTTTTCCATTATTTGTGCCAAGATGCTAGTTCTCAATTTTTATTAGACCATAATCCAGCTTTAAATTTGAAAACTCCTAAAAAAGAAAAAAGGTTACCTAAATATCTATCTTTAGATGATAGTAAGAAGCTACTCGATGTTGCTTCTGACGAAGATAATAGAAACTGTGAAAGAGATTTTGCTATTACTACTCTATTTTTAAATTGTGGTATGCGTCTTTCTGAGTTAGTTGGAATTAATATAAAGGATATAGATTTTAATGAATGTAAATTAAATGTTATTGGTAAAGGAAATAAAGAAAGAACTATATATTTAAATAATGCATGTATGAAAGCTCTTTCAGATTATTTGTCTGTAAGACCTAAAGAAGGTATAAAACATGATAAGAAATATTCTGAAAAAGCATTGTTTTTAAGTGAAAGAAGAGAAAGGATTAGTAATCGTACTGTACAATATATTATAAACAAAGAATTATCTAAAGCTGGCTTAGATAGTAATAAATATTCTGTTCATAAGTTAAGGCATACAGCAGCAACTTTGATGTATCAATATGGTCAAGTAGATATACGAGCTTTGCAAGAATTACTAGGACATGAAAGTATTGCAACTACTGAGATTTATACACATGTAAGCAATGATCAAATTAGAGATGCCGTTGAAAAAAATCCTCTAGCAAATTTATAAAAATATATGGACTACATTATACTATATAATGTAGTCTTTTTAATTAAATATAGGTATTAGTATTTTCTCTCCTACTTTTAAATTACCATCTATATTATTAATATTTTTTAATTCACTTACAATGTTTCTTATATCATTTCCTTTATAGTATTTATTTTCTTTTAGTTCTCTCTCAGATATAGACCACAATGTATCTCCCTCATAAATGAATTCTTCTTTATAAGAAACTTCAGTTTTTGAATATGTATGATTAATTCCCATTAATACTATTGATACTAATATAACTAAAATTAAACACATCATTATAAATTTTCTCTTATTTACTATTTTTATTTTCATATAATCATCTCCTTTTACCACGAAATATTTGTTCGTGTTTTGAGATAATTATAAACGAACATTTATTCTTTGTCAATATTTTTTAGAAAAAATGTTCGTTTTTTAACTTGTTTTTAAAATATCTTTTTATAATATGGTTGTATGTTTGGTAATAAGCTATCAATATATACTGTGTTATGTTCTTTATCTTCTATTTTTATATTTGGAAAAGTTCGTATCATTTTTTTATCATTCCAAAAAGTATTAATAAAATCTGATAAAACCTTATTATTATAAGTTTTATTATAATTTTCTATTACTTTTTCTTTGTTTTCTACTTCTATATCATTTTCTACTATCATTCTATTAACAAATTGTTTTTGTGCATAACAAGTAGCTATACAATCAATTGCTAAAAATATGATTACTATTAAAATAATTAATTTAAGTTTTTTTATTGAGATTTTATCTTTTATTTTAGCAATCAATATATCAATTTTAGGATTTATAATCTTTATTAAAAATAATGTCAATACTCCCCAGAACACAGAGTAAAGCAAGCATATTCTTCCATTAATATTTAAGAATCTATTAGAATAATCCCACCATTTTGTATGAAGAATAGTATCTACTAAAAAACTAATTGTATATTCTGTTACAGACCCTACTAAAAATCCCCCCACAAAAAGTGTTAATTTGTTTTTATTAAAATATCGAGATAATAATGTAATAGTAATAGCTCCAATTCCATAAATCCCACAAAATGGCCCATATAAAAAGCTTTGCCTAGATTCCCATACTCCTTTAGTTGCAATTCCAAATAATGTTTCTATAATATATCCTATAAAACTATATATAATAAAATAAGCAAATAATTTCCATATGCTAATTCCTAATATAGTTACACTTTTTTTATTCATGAAATTTCCCCTTAATCTTTATTTTTTATTACAATGTATACTATCATAAATTTGTAAAAAAATAAAGATTTAGTACATAAATAATAGTAATTTACAGTAATATTGGGCTAACTTGTTCCCTATCTAGTGCACTTTTTATTGTTCTTATAATATATTCTGAATCAAATACAACTGATCTTGGTTTTGTTATTGGATTGTCTTGTCTAAATGGAACAAAATAATAATTATTCCTATTTAGTAACTTTCCTATATTTTCTGCATTACCACTTAATCCATTATTGGTAGAAGGTGCTATAACTAAAGGTCTTCCGTTTCTTAAATGAGATTTTGCTGCCATAAGAGCAGGTGTATCTATAATATCACAAGCAAGCTTAGAAATTGTATTTCCGAGAACATGGTGCAATAACCATAATATCTGTCATCTTTTTCGGTCCAATTGGTTCCGCTTCTTGAATTGTATGAATAATCTTCTTATCTGTAAGCTCTTCTATTTCTTTTATGAAATCTTTTGCTTTTCCAAATTTAGTATCTAAATTATAACTGTTAAAAGACATGATTGGTATAATTTCTGCTCCTTGATTTATTAAGTCTTTCATTTTTGGTATTACTTTCTTAAATGTACAAAAAGAGCCTGTTAATGCAAATCCTATTTTTATTCCTTTTAATTCCAAAATTCATCAAATCCTCCTTTCATATTACATTTATATATAATATGAAATTATGTAAATTTTGGAATTAGTTTTTTATATTTTCATATTTAAAAATATATTTAATAAACTTAAATGGTGATAATTTGAATCTGTTTATATACATGTATCATATTTGCTATATTATTAAGAGTTTTTAATATATTATCTTAAATACTTTTTATTTTTAATTATTAAAATCTTTTAACTTTTCTTTTAGTTTTTTATAAACTTTTTCAACCATCCAAGGTTCTGTACTATATTTATCAATATCTTCTATCGGAATCCATCTTACTCCACTATTTTCATCTTCTTTTATTTGCAAAGTTTCTTTTTCATCAACTTCTAAAAGATATGTTAAATTTAGATGAACATGAGAAGAAACATATTTTCCTCTTTTTACATGTCCATTAACGCATATATTTTCTAAAGAAAATATATCTGGTTTTAAAACCTTTACATTTGTTACTCCTGTTTCTTCTTTTAATTCTCTAACTGCTGTTCCTAATAAATCATGTTCTCCATCTGCATGTCCTCCAGTCCAGGTCCAAGAATTATATATATTATGATATATCATTAATACTTTTGTTCTTTGATTGTTAACTACCCATGATGATGCCGTAAAGTGTCCAAATTCATTTTCTCTTGTTAATATATTGTCAAAGTTATTTATATAATCTAACATTACTTTTTTATCTTGCTTTTCTTGTTCGTTATATGGTTTATAGTTTTCAATTTTCTCCTTTAATTCTTCTAATTCCTTTTTCATATAAATATTATCTCCTCTTCTATTATTATATAATTTCTTGCATCATATGATTATTAAAAATATAGTGTTTATTACAGTAGTATTCTGTCTTTTAGAATTTAATATTCTATGATATGTACTTTTATTTTTATTTATTAACGACATCTCTAAAGTATCTATATCTATTTAATTTCCCAAAAAAATAATTTTAAAACTTCAATTTATTATTTTATATGTAATAAATTTATTAATTTTTTTATCATCTTTTTTATGAATTTTTTTTCTTTATATTCAATAAGAAATGTAGATGCTTCTTGATTAACTATAGTTTCTTCTTGATTTTCTTCTTTTTTCTTAAATAAATCATCAGGATTACATATATCTCTTTTTTCTTGTTCCAATTTTGCAATGTCATATTTTTCTTTTGCGATTATTTTTTCTCTTTGAGTAGGTGTTGCCCAATAATCTCTAAATAATATAGCTATTATGGTTTTAGCAATCTTTGAAACATTTTGTTCGTTTAATGTTTTACTGACATCATAATTAAATTCATATTCTTTATTGTTGTTTCTAGTAAAAACTTCTATCATATTATTAGGAATTTTATCATAATCAGATTTTGGAATATGATTTAAAATTTCTAAAACTTCACTATATGCATTAGCATATTCAACATTTACCATCTATCTAATTTCCTTTCCAAGTTATCTCTTGTTCACTCTCTAATTCTCTTATTTCTTGTGCTATTTTCTGTTCTACTTCAATCTTTTCTTCTGTATCTTTTTGTTCATTAAATGTTTCTTTACCTAATTCTTTAGTATTTTTTTCTTGAGGAGGCACTGTATATACCCCAGTAGATTTATCCTTAAAAAAAGTATCTGATTTTTGATCGTGAAAAAATTTAGTTTTTTCCATTTTTATCGTTCGATTTTTTTCAACTTGTTTTATAAGTTCATTTGCATTTATATAATTCGTACCATCTTTATTTACCATTTGTGGATTTTTTATAATTTCAATAAATTCATTGAAACGTATCTCCTTGTCGATTTGTCTTGATAGTAAAAATAGTCCTGCTATTTGTGGAATCGCAAAACTTGCACCACATACACTACCATTATATTTGTATACACCGATCTTCACTATAACTTGTTCTTTGAGTACATGGTAATAAAGTAGATGTTGCATTTTTTATTTTTTCTATTACTGGCCCTGCTTTAGATTCTTTATCATAAGGCATTTTTGCTATTGTTTCCATTAATTGATCTAATTTTACATTTCCATCGCCATCAACTCTTCCCCATAAGAAGTTTTTCCAAAATTCAGCTGAATCAAGTAAGGTACATCCTTTTTTTTCAAAATCACCTATTATTTTATTAGCTTCATTTGTATTTTCTTTATCTGCTGACATAGAAATTATATCAGGTAATTTCATTTTTTCATTTTGTATTTCATTTTGCATATATTTAAGTATAGCCTCTTTGGCTTTTTCCCAATTTGTATTTTCAGCAATACCAAATAAATACAATTTTGCATTTGGTGCTACTCCACATTCTTTTCCAGCTGCTAAGCTTGCTGTTGTTTTACCATGAAAATTATCACCATAATCCTTGCGAGAATATTTTATGTCAGGATTATCTTCATCATGTGCAATAACAGGCTCAATTTTACCTGTATCTTTATTTTCTTTAAAAATAATATGTTTAACAACTCTACCTTCAAATTCTTTTGCAGAACTATCAAAACAACTATCTATCAAAGCGATGGTAGTTCCTTCACCATTAATTCCTTCTGTATGAAGTTGTTCAATATTTACAAAACTTTTTCCTTGCTCCATAAGATTATTTGCATATTCTGAAAGATTTTCAAATTCATTTTGTTCTCTTATAAATTTTGGCATTAAATCTGGGTCCTCTGGAAACTGAGTATTACCATCAAATGTTAATCTTTTGAAATATTCTTGAGATAAACCTCTCATATCAACATTACTCATGTCTTTACCACAAAAACCTTGAATTACAAAAGACATGTTGGGGTTTTTTTTCATCTTCATGATTTCTCCTGCAGCAAATTCAAACTCTGATTCTATATATTTATCATCTATGTATATATTCTCAACTTTTTCATTTATTAAATTTTTTATATCATTAGCATCACCTATAAATTTTATATCTTCTTTAGTCCCAATAAATCTTTCTATGAATTCTCTAGAAGAAATTGATTCAGTTTTTCCGTCTTCTGTTTTTAGTTTATACATACCAAATACAAAATTTTCATCTATTATTATATCAAAATAATCTTCTACTGATATCTGTCCTCCATTAGGTAGTGTTATATATTTTTCTGCATTACTTTCTTCCATTTTCTCAACCTTCTTTACTTAATTATTCTTTATTGAAATTTAGTTATATTATCAATACGCCCTGCAAAATATGGTTTATCTTTTCCTTTTTCTCTTAAAAATAATGTAAAAGTATCATCAACATAAAAATATCTTGGTTCATCTTTTGGTTTAGTATTAAATGAAGTAGCATAAATTTTCATATCAATAGCTGCTTCACTCTTAATTTCTCCACCTTTTTCATCCAAAGATAGCTTAATAGTTTGTATTGCTTTAAATATTTCACCTTCATCATAAATTGGATTATTTACTGAAAATCTTTTATTCTCTAATTCTTTATATTCCTTCTTTTCGTTAAAAGTTAAACATGGAGCTTTGAATTCATCAATATTCTTGAAAGATTTATCTCCATCATATTTATCAGTTTCTTCATTCATATTTGAATATATTTCATTAAACGTTTTTCCTATTGGATTCTTACATAATATTACTTCATCATTATTTTTTGTATTTATTAAAATTGCAAAATTATCCTTAGATTTATAATATAAAACTTTAATTTGATTTCCTACGGAATCCTTAGTATTATTATCAATACCAAAATACTCTACGTTCTCATAATTACTTCCAAATTTATCATCTTTTAATTTGTCGAACTCTTGTAAAAATTCAAATTTTCTATATAGCATTGTATAAAAGAAGTATCTTTTACAGCTTGTATAATTAGGATCATCTAAGCCATTTTCAGACCAGTCAAAATTATCTAAAATATCACTAGTTTGATTGAATTTTTTTCTAATTTCATTTTCAATTTTGTTTTTTAACTCTAATGTCTTCAATCCATAAATCTTATAATAATACTCTTCAGATAACATAGATTCATTAAAATCTTCTTTATTCAAATTTTCTACAATTTTTAATTGTGGTGTAAATATGATATCTTGTTTTACTACTTCGTTTTTCATATCATTCCACACTAATTGGAAAGTTCCACAACAACTACTATCTGCTGTTATTTCATCATTCATAGTAGGTACAACTGTTATTCCTTTAGTTTTCTCCAAATCATTTGTACTTTTTATTATATTTTTTCTTAACAAAATTAAAACCAAAATTATAATAATCAATAACGTAATAATTAGCATTAATATTAATAACTTTTTTTTCTTCATTTTATAATCTCCTTTTTCTTAATCTATCAACAATATTTACTTTTTAAAATTTAAAAATTTTAATATTATTTTCCTTTCTAACCCTCACAATAAGTTTAAAAGATTACTTTCAAACTACAATATTAAAAAATAAGAATTATTTCCAATATAATTTCATATTTTCTAGTATAAAAATTTCTATTTAATTATACCATATCCAGTTTTTTTTAGCTTATATAAAATGATATGTTATAAAAAAATAACATTTTCGTAATATGATTGTAATAATTATTTAATTCTAGTTCTTCATCTTGAATTTCATCAAAGAAAATTAATGTTTCTTTTGGAATTATCTTTTCTCCATAAAAAAGTTCTAGCACATCCTGTTTGCTTAGAATAATATGGTTTCAGTGCTTTTAACGGATATGGCAAATCAATCATTTTTAGCATAAAAAAACCTCCTAAATGTTATACTTTTAAGTATATTCATTTTTAAGAGGCTTTATTAATTAATTATTTATTATTAAGCTTTTGTTTCTAAATTTTTCTGTTTGCGATTTTTTAAATATTCTAATAATATAGTTACACCAATAAATACAACTAATATTCCTAATAATATTAATATATTTGGCATTATCATTCCAGAGTCTGTTTTTATAAGAGATTCTTTTATTAATCTTATTGTATAATTCATTGGCATATATGGATAAATACTTTGGAAGAATTTTGGTACTGTTTCAATTGGGAATGTTCCTCCACTTGCTGCTAATTGTAATACTAACAATAAAATACAAAGAAATTTTCCTACATCTCCGAAATTTTCAATTAAGAATAGTATAATACTTGTAAATACCATTGAAACTAAAATACATGTTACATAATATAATCCTAAGCTTGTAACAGTAAATCCTAATCCTGCTTTTAATATGAAACCTAATACAATTCCTTGTAATGTTGCAATTCCCATGTATAAAGCTGTACGTAGATATTTGTTTTTTGCATCTTTTCCTAACAATTTAAACTTATCTTCAGGGTCGTTATATAACATAACTAATGCTATTAATCCACCAACCCATAATGATATAGACATGAAATATGGTGCAAATCCTACTCCATAAGAATCAACTTTGGCATAATCTGTTTCTTCTATTTCTACTGGATCTTTTACATATTCATCTAATCCATCTAGTTTTGTTAATTCTTGCTTTGTGTTGTCTGTTCCATTATCTATTTCTGTCTTAAATGTAGTTACACCATCTGATAATGTTTTACTTCCTTCTAATGCACTTTTTGAACCTGTATTTAATTGACCTATTCCACTTTTTACTTTTTTAGAATTTTTACTTAAAGAACTTAAACCTGTTGTCAATTCTGTACTTCCAGATTTAGCACTGCTTAATCCTTGTTTTAATTCTAATACTCCGTTATTTAATGTTTGAATTCCAGAAGATAACTCTTGTAAACTTCCTGCTTGGCTCGCAAAACTTTTAACTCCTGTATTTAATTTAGATACCCCTTGTTTTAATTCTGTTCCTTTTGTAGCTAATGTACTTAATCCTTCAGAACCACTTGAACTACCAGATAAACTTTGCAAAGTTTGCATTGCTTGTTGAAAATTTGAATCATTCATTGCTTCTGGATTAGCAGTCATATAAGCTTTTAAGCTTGATGCTAATGTAGTTAATTGACTTTTAGTGTTACTAATTCCTGCTATAGCACTGTTTACTCCATCTACATATGCATCTACTCCTGTCTTTAAATTGCTTACATTACCAGAAAGTTCATTTACCTTAGTTGCAACACTTGATAAATCTTTAGTATTATCTGCTAATTTATTTGTTCCTTCTTGTATTTTGCTTGCTCCAGCATCTAATTTTTCTAATCCTTGTGTCAATTGTTTACTTCCATTATAAGCACTATCTACACCTGTATCAAATTCAGAATAACTAGAATTTAATTCACTTGTTCCATTATTTAAAGTTTCTAATCCTTTTGACAATTCTGATGAACCATCTTGTATTTGTCCAGCTCCATCTGATATATCTTCCATTTTTTCTGGAACCTCCCTTAACTTATCAGATACTGAAGCAACTATTTTTTGGCTAACTTGCCCTTTTAATTCGCTTTCTACTGTGGTTGTAACTTTATTTATAATTTGTGATGCTAAATAATTGCTCTTTTGGTTTGGAGAATATGATATTGTTGTCATTTGTCTATCACTATTTTCAGCATTATTTAAAGTTTCAGTAAAATCCTTTGGAATTGTGATAGTTGCATAATACTCTTGATTTACTAAACCTTTTTGTCCTTCATCACTATCTGTTAAAACTTCGATTTGCATAACGTCTTTTTCTTTTAGACTCTCTACTAAATCATTTCCAAGATTTTCATCTTCATTTCCTTTGTCAAGGTTAATAATTGCTATTTTCATATCTTTTAAATTACCATATGGATCCCAAAATGCTTTTAAATAAAAAAAGCTATACATTACTGGAATAATTATAATAGCTACTAAAATAACCCATTTCATGATTTTTTTCTTATTCATTTTACGTCCTCCTATTTTTTTATTTTATCTATAAATATTATAAGAGCTTTTTTAAAAAAGGCAACAACACTTCACTACTTTTGTATAGTAAGCTACATTTTTTGTAATTTGTATATACATTTGTATATTATCTTTACATCTGTATAATTTTGATTTATAATAAATTCATATTAATATAGATTGGAGATAAATATATGGAAGATTTAAGAGTTCAAAGAACTTATTTATTATTAAAAAATGCATTATTAGAATTATTAGCTAAAAAGTCATTTGATGAAATTAAAGTAAATGATATTTGTAATTTAGCAATGATACATAGAACTACATTTTATAGCCATTTTCAAGATAAATACGACTTATTAGAATATTGTGTTAAAAATATTGAACAAGAATTAACAGAAAAAATCAATACTACTCAATATTCTAATTCAAAAGAATTTTATACAAATTTGGTTATGAGTCTTTTAGAATATATTTCTGAAAATAAAAAAATGTTTAAAAGTGTATTAAAAAATAATTTTGACAACAGTGTTAATAAAATTTTTATGAATACATGCATTAATTATATTACTGATATGTTAGAAAAAGAAAAAGATCAAGGTATTTACCATAAAACCAAAATTCCTATTATTGCTCAATTTTATGCTGGAGCTGTTATATCAACTATTGTATGGTGGATAAAAAATGATGAATTTTTAGACGAAAAAGAACTTTGTAACTCTATTATTTCTTTAATTTTCGATATGCCTCATTCTTAATGTTAAAGCAACCAAAGTTATTAAACTTTCTTGCTTAATAATCTTGGTTGCTTTACTATTTATTTTACTTGTTTGAATATTTTTTTAAACTATTACATTTCTTATTATATTCATACCTTTTTTCTTTTCTTCTTAGTCTTTTTTTGCTCATTCTTACTTGAACAAGTGATATTAAAACTAAAATAATCAATAATATTATTAAAGTTATTTTATCTTTTAATAGTTCTACTATTTTTCCAAATCCAGATATTTTGAATTGATATACCCCTTCTATTTTTTCATAAGTTATATGCTCTTTGTCTTCTCTCCTATTATTATCTCCTTTGGTTATATATTTTGTTTTTCCATTTTCTTCAATCACTTCCACAATTCTATGTGTAATTATCTCATCTTTATTATGAAAAGAAATAATATCATTAATTTTCAATTCATCTTGATTTACTTTTTTTATAAAAATTGCATCACCTTTCATAATTGTTGATTCCATACTTTCAGATACTATTACAAAGCTTTTTAGTCCAAAAAAATCTGGTATTTCAGTA
>ULXI01070026.1_pt1 | contig 14215 bp, 8 predicted proteins | sample 1961181 | NCBI WGS metagenome assembly ULXI01 (sample SAMEA4835835, study PRJEB28245) | human gut metagenome | biome: gut microbiome; material: fecal sample | place: Denmark | collected 2008 | reverse complement strand
TGGTGGCTGTGGTGTCCTTCACTACTATTGCTGCTGTGATGTTCTGAATTATTGTTACTTCCCTCTCTTACATTGTGACGGCTGTTATTGTTAGCTGTATTACTGCCAGTATGCTGGACATTGCTTCTTCTATGACCACTGTTCTGGCTGCTTTTATTATCCACAGTGTTCTCACTGTTTAAGTTCTCATTGTTATCTTTATAATCATTATTGTTCATTACTATCCATCCATTTCCTATTATAAAAAAGAATGTGCTAAGCACATTCTCGCGACGAGTGCTGTCGCTTGCGACAAACTACAGCTTCACGCGAGTGCGCATAACTGGCACATAGTGCCTTTTATTTAATAGGAAATTATATTGGAATTTCCTATTAAATAAAAAAATATGAGCAGTACTATAAGCCGGGTTATGTCCAGCCAGGCTTTGACCTGACTACTGATGATCATCTATCTAGACCTGCTGTTACCAGCAGGCTCAAGCAACCTACCTAAAAGCACGACGGGCAGCCGTATCGCTTTATATTTGGTCTTGCTTCGAATGGGGTTTACATAGCCAGTATTGTTACCAATACCACGGTAGTCTCTTACACTGCCTTTCCACCCTTACCAATAAGCTCAACACTAAGTGTTAAGCACTGGCGGTATATTTCTGTTGCACTAGCCTTGGAGTCACCTCCACCGGACGTTATCCGGCATCCTGCCCTGCGAAGCCCGGACTTTCCTCACCTGCGGTCTTTCGACACTTGCAGCCGCGATCATCTGTACTACTCACATTTATTAGTATTATTAAGTTAATTGTAACTTTGTAAACATCTAACGCCTACTTAATGAACATAGCATCCCCAAAACTAAAGAATCTGTAACGTTCTTTTACTGCAACTTCATAAGCATTAAGAACATTTTCTCTTCCTGCAAGTGCTGACACAAGCATTACAAGAGTTGATTCTGGGAGATGGAAATTAGTTATAAGACAATCTATTGCCTTAAACTTATAACCTGGATATATAAATATTTCTGTCCAGCCACTCTTAACTGGTATATGTCCATTTTCATCAGCTACTGATTCAAGAGTTCTTGTGCTTGTAGTTCCTACAGCAATAACTCTTCCACCATTAGCCTTGGTATTATTAATTATATCTGCTGCTTCTTTATCAACCTGATAGAATTCTGAGTGCATATGATGATCAAGTATATTCTCAACCTTAACTGGTCTGAATGTTCCAAGACCTACGTGAAGAGTAACTCTTGCAATCTTCACTCCCATATCTTCTATCTGTTTAAGCAGTTCTTTTGTAAAATGTAGTCCTGCCGTAGGTGCTGCTGCTGAACCCTCGTGCTTGGCATATACTGTCTGATAGCGGTTTTTATCTTCAAGCTTATGTGTGATATATGGTGGAAGCGGCATCTGTCCTAGTTCATCAAGAATTTCCTCAAATATGCCATCATAACTAAACTGTATAAGTCTGTTACCTTCCTCAACTATATCAATAATCTCACCTGTAAGCTTTCCGCCACCAAATACTATCCTTGCACCAACCTTGCATTTCTTTCCTGGCTTAACAAGGACTTCCCACGTATCCTGTCTGTCTTCAAGTCTTTTTAACAAAAGCACTTCAATGGCAGCACCTGTTCCTTCTTTCTCACCGATAAGTCTTGCAGGTATAACCTTAGTATCATTAATTACAAGGCAGTCACCCGGCTTAAGATATTCTGTTATATCCCTAAATATCTTGTGTTCTATAGCTCCTGTGTTCTTATCAAGAACCATCAATCTGGAGCTTGAACGGTCTGACAGAGGGTCTTGTGCTATAAGTTCCTCTGGCAGATCATAATAAAAATCATGTAAATCCATAATAATCCTCTATTCAGATTGTGCACTCTATATTCACTACATACGAAGTTCGATTCCATTATCACTTAAGTCTTTATATATCTTCTCCATTACTGGTGTGATATCCTTATCCTCAAGTGTTCTGTCCTTAGCTCTGAAAGATATTGAATATGCTACTGACTTGTAGCCCTCTTTAATCTGGGCACCTTCATATATATCAAATAACTTGTAACTCTCAAGTATGCTTCCGCCGCGTTTCTCGATTATCTTCTCAATCTTTCCTACAAGAACTGACTTAGGCATAACCATACTTATATCCCTTGTAACTGCTGGGAACTTGGCAATACCCTCAAACTTTCTGTCAAAGCTTGCCATCTTAGTTACAATTGAAAGGTCAATAACAACAATATATGTTCTGTCGCCTAATGAATAAGTATCTGCTACATCTGGATGTAATTCACCCATATAGCCAATCTTTGTTCCATCATAGATAATCTCTGCCTGACGTCCTGGGTGAAGGAATGTAATTCCTGCCTCTGGATTGTATTCCGGCTTAACTCTCATTCCAATTCTTTCAAGGAATTCTTCAACTACACCCTTCATCTGGAAGAAATCAACATCTCCAAATGCTCCAAGCGTGAACATAACTCTCTCATCTGGAAGCTCGTTAACATCATCTGCTGCAAGATATACCTTTGCAAGCTCATATAACTTAACATTCTTATTACGTCTGTTATAGTTAGTTGATAATGATGTAAGCATACCATTAACAGGAAGTGTTCTCATTATTGAGAAATCTTCTCCTAATGGATTAGAGATAACCACTGTCTTTCTGTATTCTGAGTCGGCCGCAAGCTTAAGCTTATCAAATACCTTAGGGCTTTCAAATGAATATGTCATAGCCTGTGAGAATCCACAGAACTGTGCAACTTCACCTGCTACATCTTCAATACTTCTCTCAAATGGTATCTTACCCATTGTTGTAGAACCCTTTGGAAGTGTTGTAGGAATATTATCATATCCGAAGAATCTTGCTACTTCCTCTGCAATATCTGCATCTCTGTTAAGATCCTGTCTAAATGTAGGAATAATAAGCTCATTAGAAGCTTCATCATATTCTACTTCAAGTCTCTTGAAATATGAAAGCATATCTTCCTTTGATACATTTGTTCCAAGAAGTGCATTATACTTATCTGGTTCAAATGATATTCTCTTCTTAGATACCGGCTCATCATATATATCAACAACACCGCCAACTACTTCACCTGCACCTAACTGTTCTATAAGGTCACAGGCCCTGTTCATAGCTTCAAGTGCAAGCTCTGGATCTAAGCCCTTCTCAAACTTACCAGAAGCATCTGTTCTTAAACCAATCTTCTTAGTTGACTTTCTTATATTAGTTCCATCAAATGTTGCAGCTTCAAAAAGCATTGTCTTAACATCATCTGTTATCATTGAGTTCTCACCACCCATAATACCAGCAAGACCAATAGCCTTTTCTCCATCACATATAAGAAGTGCTTCTGAATCAAGTGTTCTTTCCTGTCCATCAAGTGTAACGAACTTCTCATTCTCAGCAGCAGTTCTTACAATAATCTTCTTATCAGCGATTGTATCATAATCATAAGCGTGCATTGGCTGACCATATTCTGTCATAACATAGTTAGTAATATCTACTATGTTATTAATAGGTCTGATGCCTGCTGTCATAAGTCTGTGCTGCATCCACTTTGGTGATGGAGCAAGCTTTATATTCTTAACAACTCTTGCTGTATATCTCTTGCAAAGCTGCTTAGCTGCTACTTCAATCTTAATATAGTCATTAACATCTTCGCTATTGCCTGTAGCATTAACAACTGGAGGATTGAATGGCTTTCTGAATGTAGCTGCTGCCTCTCTTGCGATACCAAGGATACTATAGCAGTCTACACGGTTGTTAGTAATCTCATATTCAAATACTGTATCATCAAGTCCAAGATATTCTACAGCACTCTCTCCTACTTTGGCATCATCACCAAATATATAAATACCATTTTCTGCTGCATCTGGATAGAATTCTCTTGATGAACCAAGTTCTTCAATTGAACACATCATTCCATAAGACTCAACGCCTCTTAACTTGCCTTTTTTAATCTTAATTCCATCTTCTGGAAGTGGACTTCCATCGTGTCCGCCAGCCACACGTCCGCCGTCAAGAACAACTGGAACTTTCTGTCCACTTGTTCCTGGTTCAATATTAGGAGCACCTGTAACTATCTGAACAGTTTCATTTCCTACATTCACCTGACATACTACAAGCTTGTCTGCATCTGGATGTCTTTCTACTGAAACAATCTGTCCTACAACAATTTTATCCAGATTTTTATCAAGCTCATTAAAACATTCTACCTTAGTACCTGAAAGAGTCATAGCATCTCTGAATTCCTGATTTGTACACTCTAAACCTAGAACAAGGTCCTTTATCCATTTAATAGATGTATCCATACTTATCCTCCACTTATTATTAATTAGAACTGCTTTAAGAATCTTGTATCATTCTCGTATAACAATCTCATATCATCGATTTCGTATTTAAGAAGGGCAACTCTTTCAAGACCTACGCCAAACGCAAAACCTGTATATTTATCTTTATCAATTCCGCACATTTCAAATACATGTGGGTGAACCATTCCGCAGCCAAGTATTTCAATCCAGCCCTCACCCTTACAAAAACGGCATCCCTTGCCGCCACATTTAAAGCAGCTTACATCCATCTCGGCACTAGGCTCTGTGAATGGGAAATGATGTGGTCTGAACTTAACCTTAGTATCTTCACCGAATAACTCCTTAGCGAATTCTGCAAGTGTTCCCTTAAGGTCAGCAAATGTTATGTTCTCATCAATTACAAGACCTTCAACCTGATGGAAGCAAGGTGAATGGGTTGCATCAACTTCATCTGCTCTGTATACACGTCCAGGTGAAATCATTCTTATTGGAAGTCTGCCTTTTTCCATAACTCTTGCCTGAACAGGTGATGTCTGTGTTCTAAGAACAACTTTATCATTGATATAGAATGTATCCTGTTCATCTTTTGCTGGATGGTTAGCTGGAATATTAAGTGCCTCAAAGTTGTAATAATCATATTCTACCTCTGGACCTTCTACAACTTCGTATCCCATTCCTATAAATATCTTTTCTATTTCTTCACGCGCAAGCATATTAGGATGTTTATGTCCAAGTTCAGCTTTCTTGGCTGGAAGTGTTACATCAATTACCTCTGCCTTCATCTGAAGCTCTCTCTTCTTGGCAGCAAGCTCTTTCTTGGCAGCCTCTAATACTTCTTCAATTGCCTGTCTTGTTTCGTTGACAATCTGTCCAACCTTAGGTCTGTCCTCAGGAGCTACCTCCTTCATACCCTTTAAAACTTCAGTAAGCTCGCCTTTTTTACCAAGAAAAGCAACTCTGATATCATTTAACTTATCAAGAGAATCTGTTGCCTTTATCTGTGACAACGCATTTTCTTTGATTGCATCAAGTCTTTCTTTCATCTTATCCTCCTTCTTGCGCTATTTACACATTGTTAATCATTTCGCAAAAAACCACTCTCAATTGTAACACAATGCTCATATTTCGCAAGTATTATTTTAATTATTCTTATGTCTTTTCTCATAAATCTCAAGAACCTGCATAGCTTCCTTGGCATGCACCTTATTCTTTTTAGTCACATTTTTAATATTATTTCTTGCATCTTCTATTCTTGATTCATTATATTCTATCTGTTCTCTTAACTTCTGGCGTCTTATGGAAAGATTATGTCTTACCTCTACCATTTCTTTAGGATTAAGTATCGCCTTAACTTGTCCTATCCATATATGTGTATCAATTACACCAAGCTGTCTTAATATATCTGTAAGCTCCGCTTCTGCCTCATTAAGATTACTTGTTATCTCAAGTATTTTACGTTGTTCATCTTTCATCTCAACATATGCCTGAAACTTCTGCTCAAGCTCAAATGCACTCTTTACCGCATATTTGCTATATTCATATTCAAGCACATTTACAGCATTTACATACTTTATCTTGTACTTATTAAGAAGTGCTGTTGCTTTATTAAGCTTTACCTCTGTCACATACACTTTTCGTTCTGTTGATTTAAGATAAGCAAACAGACCAAGCGAAAGCGTAAGTGCAAGTATTACAACTGTTATGAACATTCCAATGTGTTCATCATCTGGTGAAGCCGCTGATATAAGAAGAAATATAACAAACACCCCTACAAGAAGTGCCAGCATAAGTACTGAATACTTCTTAATTCTAAGCTGTTTTTTCACAAGGTCATTTGCCTCTATACGATACATTGACCTCTCACCCTTAATCATTCTTACATTCTTTAATACTGTATTGTAATCTTCTTCATCGTGCCTCAGCTTTACAAGTGCCTCTGGAAAATCTTCCTCATAAGATTCCATCATATGGTAAACTTTGTTGGAAAGCTTGTTCTCCGGTGATTTAAAAATACGCCTGTCAACCGACAGATTATCAACACGGTCTGCCGCATACATAAGCTTAAGCTTTATATTTTCCGGTGCATTCTCGATTCTTTGTATATCCTCATAATAATCAGTTACGCTGTCATATTCTACCTTGGCATTCTCTATATATCTTGAAGCTTCCTCCATAATATCACACTGGCTTTTAACAAAGCTCCCAACCTCTGAGCCTGTAAATCCTGCCGTGTCAACCTCTTCAAGATTATCCTGCGTATTATTGACCGCTCCGCCAAGATTAACCTTATCAACTGTTCTTATAAGCGTCTGTGCCTGTATACTGTTAAGCAGGTGGTCATATTTTTCTTCTTCCTTTAACGCATCTGCCTGCTGTCTCTTAGTCTTTTCTGTCAGCCCTCTGGATTCATCAGCAGATGCATCACTGCCAGCCGTCTTATATAATTCTTCTTCCAGATCATCATTATGATTACTGCCAGTATACGAACCCACCTGATAGCTGTGTATCATATCATTAATAGAACGTTTATTTCTAAATCCATTCTCATCTTCATACACAAGCTCCTCAAGGTCTTTTAAATCCTCATCACTGTCATAATTATTTTTTAAGAATTTGAATAATCCCACTTGTCTTATCACCTCGCAGTATATTTATAATAATCCTGTTTCCAATTGGTAAGAATATCATCTAATACTTTATGATACCCTGCCACATCTCCTGCATTTTTATACTTCTCTGTGTCATTAAGCTTTCTAATCTCGTCCTGATAAGCAGCATTATCCATAAGCTGTTCTATCTTTCTTCTTATGATATACTCCTCCTCTGGCACATCTTCATTAATAACACTTCCGTCTTTATCCATAAACCACTTTGCCGCAAGGTAACACTTGTATGAATTCTTATGCTGTCCTATCTCATATGCTTTCATAAAGCTGTATGAAGCCTCATTATATAAGAACATTCTTGCAAGTGCAACACCCATATTATGGTACACACCTGCTAAGAACGCTGCTGGGGCAGCATTGCTGTATTCATCTATAATCTGCTTATAACAGTCAACCGCCTTATAGAAGCACTCATTAGAAAGAAAACTGTCCCCTCTTAATCCAAGTCTTTCATAAGCATTCTGATTATCAAGCGTATTCAGTATTTCGCTTATCTTTTCAATCTGTTCCAAAGAATAATAATCAACTGATTTAAGTATTGTGACAAGCATACTTGCCAACAGCTCATTATTACTTTTCATTATGGTTAATCTCTGGGCAAGTGCTGTATTTCCCACTTCATCCCTAAGAAATGTTATAAGCTCATCATTGATAAAATCATTAGTAAGTATATATATATTATTGTAAATATAATAACACAGTTCTTCTTCTGTATACAATCTGATACCTGACTGCATTATATATAAAGGATTGTCTGCAACCTTCCCCCTGCACAAAATCATTGCACTCATACATCTGCCTCACTTAAATCCAGTTCTTCAACTATAACACTATCCGATGCCTGATATATCTCACCAAAACCAAGGTCTTTTACTGTAACAATACATTTATCCTGTGAAGATGCCTTTACATTCATTGATATTCTTGTTGTCTTTCCTTCCCTGTAAGGAATAGAGCTTATATCAACCTGCTTTTCTATATATTTTCCGTCCGGCCATATAATCTGGAAATTTATAACCGACACATCTTCAATAATAAAATCAATTGTTCTTTCTGCCATATACCAGTTAGTTCCCATTTTGACAATTCTAAACTTCATAGGACGTCCGTGTTCTGATATATCCGTTTCAATATCAGCTTTTATCCTGCCATCTGTAAGAAGGCACACATTACCAAATACCTGTGGAGATATATACTCCAACGCTGCAAAGCACGCACCTCTTACATATAAATTCTGCCCAACAAATGCTTTTCTTCCTGCAACTAATACTTTGGTGAATTCATCTGGAAGCCTGTCCACATCAAATCCCATACCTGTAAGATATACACTTGAAGCCCTGTGCTTCTTAAAATATTCTGTCATATACAAGGTAACGGAATGTGAAGCCTTTTCTATTGTACTTCCTTCAGGCTGGCTTAATGTATGCTCCTGTAATATGTACTGCATATCACCAATCTTATTGCAGTACAATCTGTATACATCAATTCCCGAAGCATTGTAATCCATAAGCACTGTACCATTCTGATAAAGTTCCTTCTTCTGGCTGTACGCATAATATGCAAAGCTTTCTATTCTGCTTATTATCTGGTACTGCTCATTTGCAACACCTGCATTGTACAGCTCCTCCTTTACAATCTCCAGTGTATCTTTGGTAAAATCAGGAACAACAACACATATAGAAGCTACACTGCTGGCATTTTTCTTATTAATAACAGCTTTTATATTCTCTGATAAAGTTTTGTCTTTTTCGGTATCTGCTGCCACTGGTGCTTTTAACTCACTGTCATACACACACATCTGTATATTATCCTCAAGCAGCTCCACTCCTATTATCAAATCTGTATCGTTCATAACTATCTCCATTCTTAGCAGGAATTTAGTCTTACTGCCTCATATTCTCTGGTACAAACAACTGCTTTGTCACATAATCTTCTACTGCATAGCTTTCCATAAGCTTCTTTAATGTAACCATATCCCTTAGCTCCTCGCTTGCAAGACATTCATTAATTGCATCAAATCTGCCCTTATTATCTCCATCATTAAGGTTATCGTACAATATGTTATATTCCTTCGTATTAGTGTCTGTTCCAATTGTATAATTATATATAACCTTGTCGTTATAGAACAATGAAAGTCTGTATGTAAATACTCCGCAGTTATCACATTTCATAACTGCACTTGCATATTCTTTAGCATCATTAACTTTATAATTAATGACAACTTTATTATCAGGATTGCCATAATACTCAATCACTGTAACACCACATGCATTATACGGTATATTAAGAACACCATTAAAACGTTTATAATAATCATAGATTATCTCTTTTGCACATAATTCATCAAGAATCTTCTGTGCTGTGTCTTTAATATCTGGTTTATTCAATTCTTTTATATTCTCTGATACTTTTTTAAGCCACGCAGCAAGGCATATTACAGGAATACCAATCTTATCTTTGTAACATTCTTTTACAACCGTAAATGTTATGTCACTTACATTTTTTCCTTTAATAAAATATAAAAATGAATTATAAGCTATATATGCTTTGGCTATCAGCTGTGATGCACCTTTATTATAATAATCTGTAAATACCTGTGTAAGCTTATCATAATAATCTTTATCCTGAGTAAACATATACTGTGAGATAACCCTCTCAGAAAGATTTTTAATATTTACGCCAAAATCAGATGCACTCTTCCACAACCTGTACATATCCTTGTCTGAACCATTATAATTATCAACCATATATTCAAGTACCAGCTCATTATACAGATGATTCCTGAACACATATTCACACAATATATCTTTATAGCTTTCCTTATTAACCGAAGCAGTAAGCTCGTGTACTATGAACTTAAACATCTTGCCTGCTGGAACTATTGTATAGCCGTAGCGTTCCATAAGTTCCCTTGCCTCATAATACATTCCGTACTCCAAAAGTATTTCAATAAGCCCCTGTGCCGTATTGATATCAAGACCATCTTTAATAAGGTCACTGTACTCATCATTAAAGGTTTCACCTTCATAATATTCTTTATAATATTCAATAAGCCACGAATTAATAAGTTGTCGGTATTCGTATGTAACTCCTTTAACCATCGCCGCTTTCTTATATATAGATGGTGTATCCGCATTATATATATGCTTCTTTCTGCAATAATCTGCTCTGAATAAAGCTATATATGGCTCTTCAATGTCATATTCATCTAACAATGTTATATCCAGTGGTTCTTCTAATATCTTTTCTATCTCATAATTGACAGTGTTTCTTCTTATAACTCCGTCCGTACAGATAAATGCCATAGAACAGTTAGAGATATAAAGCGGAATATATATATCATTGCCTGTCATCTCATATATTGCAGGCTCTTTCATATAGCCGCATTTTACTATAACAGCTTTTACTTTACTGCAATCAGCAGTTACACGATACATAAATCTTAACTTAACCGCATATTCTGCTGTTTCATTATTGATAAGCTGTGGCTTTAAAAATTGTCTGTAAAGATACATAAGGTCATTATTGATACAGCCGGCCTTTAACTGCTCATAAACATACAGTTCTATCATCTGCTCGTACGAATCATATATATCCTTATAGAATGCTTTATTATAGACAACATTGGCATATAAGAAGGACTTCCATTCATAATTAATACCTGAATCATATGTAAAATACAAAAGGACAATTCTTGGAATTCTCACCTTTATATCTTTCTTTATGCTTGCCATATAAAACTCATATAATCTTGTTATTCTTATGCCTCTAAGAACCGCTTTCTCATAAAATGGAAATGCTTCCTCACCAGCTATTCCTTCCCTTACCATATGTGATATTAATACTTCTAATATGTCATCTTCTTCATATATTGTATAAAGTTTTTTTAATATCTCTATATTATCTTTATTAGTAATTCTTTCATTGGCAATTACAGCCGCTGCCTGCTTTGCAAGCTTTTCTGTAATCATATTGTACTTTATACCAAATGCTATCACCTGAATCTCAAATCTGTTAAACAGCCTTAACAGCTCTGGCTGTGCATTATATATATTAAGTGCCTCTAAATACATAACCGGGCTTATACAGCCATCATTAAAGCAATCCTTTATTCTTATAAGCTTAATGCTCTTGTTATTCTCAGACTGTCCGTCTATATAGAATAATATCCACAAAAGCACCCAGCTGTCATATCCGTGTTCATAACACTCTGTAACTATCTGGGCTACATCTGATGTATATCCTGCATCTTTTCTTTCAAGCGTACTTACATAAAGGTAAAGACTGTATAACTCAATATGATTATCAACATCGCTTAATACCCTGTCCTTAATGTTCTCAAGAATTCTGCTTCCATTGTAATCATCACCTGATATAAAATTAACACCAGCCTGCAATACGTCAAATATTATGTCCGATTTCTTCAATCCACGAACTCTGTCAAGAACTTTATTAGTGTTAATAACCCATTCCTGCTTGGTTATGCGTTTCATTCTGAACTGGAGATATTCTGCTGTAAGCCTGCTCTTTGCAGTTCTTATCTCTCTGTGTTCATCAAAGCCGCTGTCATTAACAATCTCTTTTCCATTTATTGTAATCTCTATTACTTCCTGATGACTGTAAGAGCTTATTATAATATACGCATAGTTATTGCCTGCATGAAGAAGCTTATCATCTATTATATAATCCAGCTCATATACATCACCTATGAAATCATCAGAAGTTATTATTCCTCTTTTCATCTTAATAAATGGTGCTTCACACTGTACGTCAAGCTTTATATAGCCCCAGCCGTTCTTTTCTATAATTATGCTGTCCTTTTCGTTAGCACCATCTATATTATAATCTCTTATATTATTATCAACACTGAAAGTAAGAGCAGACTTTTTCTTAATTGCTATTAAGAACTCCTCCATTGACTCATATACATTTTCTCTGTCATACAGGACATCGTAAAGATTATTTAATACATCATCACCCTGTAAGAATATTTTTTTGAATTTATCGGATCTGTATAAGCTTACTGCTTCTTCTTTATTAACCTGCACAAGATTAGTAAAATGGAACAGGTTATCCGCTTTTCCAAGGCTTGTATCTACTGTTTCTTTAACTGCTGTAAAGCTGTATAATACCTCTTTCTCTCCAGCATTAGTAACAAGCGTGAACTCTCCTTCTATGCTGTCCCCCTCTGAAAGTCCCCTTGCATCTATAACGTATTTAATATCACTGTCTTTTCCCGCAAATGACGGTGTAAGCACTGTCACCTTGGCATTATCAGAGTATACTACCCCCTTAATTACATCTTGCGCCTGTATATGAAATTCTGCATTATGTATTGTGTCACAGATAACATCTTCTATAATAACATCATCAGGTTGTATTATATCTGGAATGTCATATCTGAACTTTCCTCTTGAAAGTCTGTTAATATACTCTCTCATCAGTTCTACGTCTCCGAATTAATCTTTTTTAAATGTGTCTTTATCTGCTTCTCATAGCCATTATCTGTTGGTTCATAGAACTTTACGTCCTCAAGTCCATCAGGTAAATACTGTTGCTTCACATAGTGGTTAGGATAATCGTGTGCATATTTATAACCTATGCCGTGTCCTAACTTTGAAGCACTCTTATAATGTGCATCCTGCAAATGTGCCGGCACAGGTGCTGTCTTGGTTGTCTTAACAAGTTCCATAGCCTTGTCAACTGCCATATAACAAGAGTTGCTCTTAGGTGCACAGGCAACATATAACGCCGCCTGTGAAAGAATTATCCTTGCCTCCGGCATACCTATCCTCTCAACTGCAAGTGCTGCATTCGTAGCAACAACTAATGCGTAAGGGTCTGCATTGCCTACATCTTCACTTGCACATATCATTATTCTTCTTGCAATAAACTTTATATCTTCACCTGCATATAACATCTTTGCCAGATAATAACTTACTGCATCAGGGTCAGACCCCCTCATACTTTTAATAAATGCTGATATGGTATCATAATGATTATCACCCGTCTTATCATATCGGACAGCCCTTTTTTGTATACACTGTTCTGCTGTCTTTAAATCTATATGTATAAGTCCGTCATCTGACCTGTCAGTTGTAAGTATTCCAAGTTCTATCGCATTAAGTGCACTTCTTGCATCGCCATTTGCTATATCAGCAAGAAACTCCAAAGCCTCATCATCTATGTCAGCCTTGTAGCTTCCCATACCTCTTTCTTTATCGTATACAGCTCTCTTTAGTATCTCTTTGATATCTTCCTTTGACAATGGCTTTAACTCAAATATTATAGACCTTGAAATCAAGGCTCCATTAACCTCAAAATATGGATTTTCTGTTGTTGCACCAACAAGCACAATAGTTCCGTCTTCCACGAATGGCAGAAGATAATCCTGCTGCCCCTTATTAAACCTATGTATCTCATCTACAAAAAGTATTGTCTTCTTACCATACATTCCAAGATTATTTTTCGCCCTCTCTACAACATCTTCCATCTCTTTCTTGCCTGCTACTGTAGCATTAATCTGACAGAAATCCGCACTTGTCGTATTGGCAATAACCTTGGCTAATGTAGTCTTTCCAGTTCCAGGAGGTCCATAAAATATAATAGAGCTTAATTTATCCGCCTTTATAGCCCTGTATAAAAGCTTATCCTTACCAACAATATGCTGTTGTCCTACAACTTCTTCCAAAGTTCTTGGTCTTAATCTCATTGCAAGAGGAGAATCATTCTCCTGATTAGTCTTTCGCATATAATCAAATAAATCCATAATTGTGTCCTTGTGATTCCCTTAATGAATATTATTTAATAATATAGCATATTATACGGCAAATGGCACTACTTTAATTAAAGTAAGCTTTTAAATATTTTCTTAACCGTGTCCATAAAGCCTGCTGTATCAACATTTTCGCAGCTTATTATCTTAACACTTCCAATATAAGCCTCATTGTAATAATATTTAATAGTGCCTACCTCATCACCCTCTTTTAATGGAGCTTTAATATTATCATTAATTATGCACTCCCGTCTTATATCATCATTGTTATATTTATTAATGAACATATATGAATAGTCTTTTTCCTTTGTTATCCTAATCTTATCCTGCCTGCCAGATGAGATTTTAATACTCTCTGTATCAAGCGGTTCTTCATCTTTATATATACTGCACACACTAAAACCATAATTAAGAAGCGTTATCGCATCACTGAATCGTATCTTGCTTGTCGGTGCCGC
>ULXI01008416.1_pt1 | contig 14239 bp, 9 predicted proteins | sample 1961181 | NCBI WGS metagenome assembly ULXI01 (sample SAMEA4835835, study PRJEB28245) | human gut metagenome | biome: gut microbiome; material: fecal sample | place: Denmark | collected 2008 | reverse complement strand
GACAAAAAACTCAAAGGAGTGTTATTGCTGAATAGTTACATATTAAGACGTTGGATGAACGATGGTGTTTTATGGCCGGTCAGCATGTCATATTTAGCTTGCAATCTTAGCAGGGGTTCCGCATCTATATCGAGTGCTGCGGACAACAGAAGAGCCAATTGCGTGTTCAAGGCTCTTTCGCCGTTCAACACTTCGTTGAGTAAAGAACTGGACACGCCGATTTCGTGAGCTAGTTGCCTTTGGGATATCCCACGACAATCTATCTCGTCCTTTAGGACTTCACCTGGGTGCGTTGGCTCAAACGGCTTAAGTTCATTGGCTATTGCTCCCTTGTCTTTTACCATTTTTTCCTCCTTGTTTTGATTTATATTGATAACTTTACGGGGTTATATCGCAGAAGAAATTATATTCTTATCTTTGACAAACTCCTCAAGATCTGTTTATATTGGTCATTTACTCTTATCGACAAAAGACCATCTTTGTTACCACGAAAATACTCATAATACAGCAGTCATTATTTTGCTAGTCCTAGAACCCCTTCTTGACTCACCATCAATTCTATGATCTTGCGATGAATCTTGACTATGAAGGTTGACAACGATGCCGCTTGTCATGAGCTTTGTCATCAACATACAATTCCTTTAGATACTGTTTTCTGAATCTTAGTTGAATGTATATAGATTGTCCTCGGCTGCAAAGTTAATAATTTAAGCGAATATTCACAAAATTTGCAAGCTTTTTTTTATCCGAGCCCATAAAAAAGAAGTTCATTCCATATTTAGGGTTCACCTTACCGAAAACAATCTTATTTCTTGCTTTGATTGTTTTCCTTAATCTGCAGACAGTATTGACACAGCGCCCCCCTATTTCTCGGTTCCGGGCTAACCAACAAACGCCCCATACCACAAAGGTCTGTTACGATGGCCTTTGTCGTATGGGGCGATAGATGGTTTGCTATTATCTTATCCCACCTGGCTGCCGGGCTTCACCCCACGCAGGAGGGAGGTGACGGCGAGGCTTCCATCGAAGTCGAGGGCAGAGAGGATCATGCCACAACTCTCGATGCCCATCATTTTGCGGGGAGCGAGGTTGGCGATGAAGAGCACGTCCTTGCCGATCAGCTCCTCGGGCTTATAGTACTTGGCGATACCCGAGAGGATGGTGCGGTCCGTGCCCGATCCGTCGTCGATGGTAAACTGCAGGAGCTTGTTGCTCTTCTTCACGGGGTGGCAGTCCTTGACGTGACCCACACGGATGTCGAGCTTCTCCCACTCGCTGAAATCGACGTTCGGCTTGATCGCTGCCGCCTTGTAGTCGGCAGCGGCCTTCTCGGCCTCGTTGGCCTTCTTCGTGGCAGCGAGCTTGTCGAGTTGCTTCTGGATGACCTCGTCCTCGATCTTCTCGAAGAGCAGGTGCGGCTCGGCCAACTGATGGCCCGGCTTCAGCAGTTCCGTGCTGCCCAGGTCCTTCCAGTCGAAACTGTCGAGGCGGAGCATCGCGCGCAGGTCCTTGCTGGAGAACGGCAGGAAGGGCTCAAAGGCGATACTGAGGTTGGCAACGAGCTGCAGCGAGAGGTTGAGCACCGTCTTCACACGGTCGGGATCCGTCTTCCACACCTTCCACGGCTCACACTCCGTGATATAGCGGTTGCCGATGCGGGCGAGGTTCATAGCCTCCTTCTGTGCTTCGCGGAAGTGGAATCCGTCGAGGAGCTGCTCCATCTTGTCCTTCACGTCCTTAAACTCCTCCACGGCCTTGCGATCGACATCGAGGAGGTTGCCCGGCGTGGGCACCACGCCGTTCCAGTATTTCTTCGTGAGCTGCAGGGCGCGGTTGACGAAGTTGCCATAGATGGCCACCAGCTCCGAGTTGTTGCGCTCCTGAAAATCCTTCCACGTGAAGTTGTTGTCCTTCGTCTCGGGGGCATTGGCCGTGAGCACATAGCGCAGCACGTCCTGCTTGCCCGGGAAATCGACCAGATACTCATGGAGCCAGACGGCCCAGTTGCGCGACGTGGAGATCTTGTCGTTCTCCAAGTTGAGGAACTCGTTGGAGGGCACGTTGTCGGGCAGGATATAGCCTCCGTGGGCCTTGAGCATGGTGGGGAAGATCAGACAGTGGAAGACGATATTGTCCTTGCCAATGAAGTGGACGAGGCGCGTCTCCGGGTCTTGCCACCATTTCTCCCACGATCCCCAGCGCGCGGGGTCGGCGTCGCAAAGCTCCTTGGTGTTGGAGATATAGCCGATGGGGGCGTCAAACCATACGTAGAGCACCTTGCCCTCGGCACCCTCCACGGGCACGGGGATACCCCAGTCGAGGTCGCGTGTCATGGCGCGGGGCTGCAGGTCCATGTCGAGCCACGACTTACACTGGCCATAGACGTTGGATCGCCACTCCTTGTGGCCATTGAGGATCCACTCCTTCAGCCATTGCTGATATTGGTTGAGCGGCAAATACCAGTTTTTTGTGGGTCGCTTCACCAGTCCGTGACCGGGGTTGTTCTTGTTGGTCGGGTTGATGAGTTCCTCAGGAGAGAGCGTGGCGCCACACTTCTCACACTGGTCGCCGTAGGCGCCCTCGGCACCACAACGGGGGCAGGTGCCGACGATGTTGCGGTCGGTCAGAAACTCGCCCGTCACCTCGTCGCAATACTGCTCCTCGGTGATCTCCTCCAGCTTGCCGTCGTCATAGAGCTTGCGGAAGAAGTCGGAGGCAAACTTATTGTGGATGGAGCTGGTCGTGCGACTATAGATGTCAAACGAGATACCGAACTTCTCAAACGAGTCCTTGATCAGGTTATGATAGCGATCGACGACCTCCTGGACGGTGATACCCTCCTTGCGGGCACGGATCGTGACGGGCACGCCGTGCTCATCACTTCCACCGATGAAGACCACGTCCTTTTTCTTCAGTCTGAGATAGCGGACATAGGTGTCTGCCGGCACATAGACGCCTGCCAAATGGCCGATATGCACGCCGCCATTGGCATAAGGCAGGGCCGCAGTCACCGTAGTGCGCTTGAAATTCTTTTCCATATTCATGCTTGGTATTTTGTTATCTGAATGCAAAAGTACAAAAAATCCACTACATAGATGTATTGAAGCGGACAAATTATAATTTCAATAGTTGATTTCAAAAAATCTTTGGTGACCTATATGATGATGTATTATACCATTTCGTATCGTGTTTATATCGCGCCACGGCTATTGAAGGACTAATGCCCCTTGACCCTGCGGCTTGTGCTATCGTCTTCGCTATCTTATAAGGCGACAAGCTATTACAACCAACGCTCATCATTTCATTCCACACCTTATCTGGGATCAACATTTGGCGCGCAAACTCATTAGCTTCTCTTTCTCTTGGGTCATTGGAGTATAAACCATCAATAGAAATAAAAGCTGTTTGGTCGCTACCAAAATGCCTGTCGATATGACAGAGCTCGTGCAATATATCAAAGGCCAATTTATCCATATCATTATAGCGATAGGTCACGGTGATAACAGGATGCTCATTGACTATGGTCGAGAAAGCGTCTATAGGTGTTTTATCTATTTTTTCGACATGGATATACTGGATACCATAACGATTAAGAAGTTCTTTTATGGCACCAACAGACAAACACCCTCGGTTGGCCAATTCTGAAAGATCACATGCAGCCTTCTTCGCATCCCCTTCATTGTATTTGGTCCGCAACCTTGGAGTTTTATCTATCTCGATTTTATTGAGTATCAACCATGTCAGCATGTTCTTTTCATCTATTTGCACCTTCTCACTGTGTTTGTACAAACCAGCCACTTGCAGCCGTAGGTGTTCAGCAGAAAGCAAGTCGAAAGACAACATGCCCTTAAGTTGCGCTACACGGTCCGCGCATGGCATCAATGACATATCCAACCTTTTGTACAAAGCCTTCAGGTTAAACATATCACTACATGCGTTCTCAAAGTCTAAGGCCTTCAGCTCTTCATTCTTTTTCTCTTCTATGGCCTTACAATCATATAGGTAGCCAGCGTGTAGACTCATCCAGTTTGTGTAAGAAATACCAAGTGCTTTTTCCAATTTGATAGCCAGGCCTTCATTAAGATTGCGTTTGCCCTTAATAAACTCATTGAGATGCGTGGGTTGGACGCCAATGGTTCGGGCAAAATCTTTTTGCTTAATACCTCGTTCCAGCAACTCCTCGCGCAAGACTTCTCCCGGATGGATAGCCCTTGCTGGAACTAATCTGTTACTTTTTGTTGCCATAATGGGTACTGTCTATTTCTATTAATTCTACTTCTATTCCGTCATCCGTTTCTGTAAACAACAGGCGCTCAACCATGCCATTGACGATTCTGATCGAACTTCTTGGATCATGAGCCAGTTTCTCGTAATGCAGGAAACTGTATTGACGCAACTCCTGTGTCGTCGCCGTTCTATACATCACTCCAACTGCTCGAATATAACCATCTACGAGTCTTTTATTTTTGCACAATTGCTTGTATTTGCGATCCTTCGTTTTACCAGTTTCATACAGTTCGGACAACGCTTCATCTTTGAAAGTTATCTTCATTTAGGTGAAATGCTTTTACTGTGCAAAGGTAACATAAAATTCCCAGTCTTGGTAATTTTCAAGGATAATAATAAAGACGCATGGTGATTTTTAACATTTGCTCACCTATGACACGCAAGAATCGTGGCGAATGTTTTTATATACCTATCTATCGACACGTTATTTGACGCCAACGGGGACGTTTCTCCCTTGTTCCTTCCTTGCTCCTCCTATCGACCTCGTATCAAACCCACATCGCTTACGTATTGTTTCCGTATTGTTTCCGCTTCCGGAAGCGAGAATGATAGGAGAACGATAGGAGAACGATACGGGATCGATACGGGATCAATACGGGATTGATACGGGATTGATACGAGACCGATACGAGACCGATACGAGAACGGTCTTTTCCGATTCCCAACCGAAGAGATTGACAAGATCTTTAACCTTTTTACCATCGTTTCTTTTGATTATATTTTACATTTTAATCACTCGTCGCTCCCTGCCGTTCATGACAAGAAGCCTGGCTCACCATTTGCCCTGGTGCAGCCACTATACAAAGATAACCTTCCGTCCAGCCGAATGCAAGCCGATTAGCATGAATTAACGCCCCATTAACTATTCCTTCGTATCCATTTAACAAAGCCCATCCCAGGCCAAAAGTCTTCATTGCAGCCTTTCCTCATGCCTTTCCTCCAGCTTTATCCGCCCAAAAGTTGCTATTTCCTATCTCTGCCAGCAGCCAAGAGACACAGGCTCTGATTTATCAAAATAGCGTACAAACTTAACTCCACATTGTCATCTGTAATCGACACGTCAGAAAGGAAAATGGTGCCTGCCCATACCGCTTGTATGACAGACACCATTTCTTAGTTTATGCGCTCAATGCGGAAGGACTACTCGTCCTCGACTTCATTGACTTCTTGATCCCAAAGGACGCATTCCCAGCTCCAGGGATCAACTTCCCTTGCTATATCATTTCTCTTTCGTCCAATAAGAACGGTTTTTCCATATTCGTCATGTCCTATTCCGTTCAGCCCTGGCAAACTTCCAGCCAAAAGGGACTGCGAACTCTTCACCGTGACGGCCTCACTTGTAGGCCTCATATATTTACGCTTATCCATAGTAGTTTACTTTTTGACGATTTTCTTATTATTGATGATATAGAGGCCAGCAGGCAGGTCGTTGAGGGCCTTGCCCATCTCCACCTGATGCTTCACCTTGACACCCGCCGTCGTATAGACATCGACGAGCGTAGAGTCGGTTGCGTTGGCATAGGCTACACCATTCGTCTCATCATCCGGGAACTGGATGCTCTTGAGCTCTCCACTCTGCGGCTTGATGTAGCAACGGTTAGGACCTACTTCCACTCCGTTACCCGCAAGGTGACGGTAGAAGGCCAATCCTTCGTCTTGATTCTGGAGGACATAAGAGTCTGCGGGAGGCTCCTGCCAGCTATAGACACCGACCATCACACCCTTCTCATATTTGTCTTCATGCTTGGCGGCATAGCCCTCAAGAGGATAGATCGTTTCAACATCCTTCGGTCCCTTCAGAAGATACGGTGTGTTAGCCTTGAAGGAGTTGACCTCTTCGACTACCAACTTACCGTCATTCACGCTGGTGCACTCATAGATAGTCAGACCCTCGGGCTTCTCGCAGTCGAACGGGATGATGATCGTACCCCATCCTGCTGCAGTCAAGGTATAGTCATAATTCTCCTTCTTGCCTACAATCTTCGCCAAAGGACGAGTTTGGTCGGTATAGACATCGTTGTACCAAATCAACACATTATTATATACAACACTGTTGGAGATGTCATAATCCTCGCCATTGGTAAGATTTACCTCAACATTTCCAATCCAAAGCTGACGGAAAGAAACATAATTCCAACCATATACTCCACTCAGATCCAAAATATCTCCTGGGTAGTTATAGACATTGGAGAAGTTACTTGCATCCAGCACTATCGGACTAGGCAACGTATTGGCACCTGGTACAATAGTCAAGTTGTCGGCATTGGTTTCAGCAACATCTGACGTACTCAGCACGCCATTGTTATGGCCTACGTTGGGCTTGAAGCCGATTTTGAGCATTACCGTACCCGACACCGTTGCGCCTACGGTCAGCGGCAACTCTGTGCTCAGCACGTCAAGGGCATAATCTTTACCGTTGATATTCTCACGGAGGATATAACTCTTGCCCTCACCATAGACCACCTTGGCATTCTCTAAACGGACAGTTACCATGGGAACATTCTCCTTGGCATCCGCAAGATCTGCTATGGTCTTCTCAGCATAAGGATCATACTTTGTAAATGCCTTGGCAGCAATACTTGAGACCACATTTCTGTAAGTGGCAATGGCTTTCACCGTACAGCTGTTGGTGATGGTGAATGGGGCGGTGTAGCGCGTGGACTCCTTCGAGGGATCCGTACCATCAGTCGTGTAATAGATTTCAGCGACTGCCTCGTCAGAGACTATCTCTACCTGAACACTCGAAGCGAACGCCTCTTCGCCATTGATCGTAGGAGCATCGAGCTGCGAAGGATAGGCATCAATTATCTTACCCAACGGATCCGTAACCTTTACACCATCAAGCCACAATTTGGCGGTATAATAGCGGGAGTTTTTAAGGCCGAAGTCCGCAGCATTAGAAATATACACATTATAATCCGTATAATCATACCAAGAATAATAGTTGAAACGATCCCCACTTGTTGCGTCAAGAACCAATTGTACATTCGACAACGTCACTAAATCGCCCAAATAGTTCTTTGCCTGCGTAATATCACAAGCGATTGGGAGCGGCTCAGCAGACTCCTCACCCGCCGATGTCATGTTGTCGGCATTGGTTTCACCCTCAATATCAGAAGCAGTAAGGATGCCATCGATATAGGTCACCTTCAGCTTCAGGTTGCCGGCATAGGTCTTACCCTGTGTCAGCGCAAGGCTACTGTTCAAAATGTCAAGTGCCTTACCATCCTCGCGGAGGATATAGCTATGCTTTCCTTCAGTTGTTTCGGTATAGACCACCTGCGCATTCACCAGACTAACAGTCGCATTGTCGATGCTCGTTTTGAGCAGAGCAAGCTCAGCAATCGTCAAAGGATCGGTGAGGCTGATCTTGGTGAAAGTCTTCGTAGCGATGTCTGACGTTACATTCTTGTAAGTAGCCACAGCACACACCGTAGCCGACTCTGACAATGTAAGCGGCTTCGTGTAGGTGTAAACCGTAGAAGTGGTGTTCAAAGGATTCGTACCATCCAACGTATATTTAATCGTAACAACAGCCTCAGGATGAGTGATGGTCAACGTAGTGGACTCCACAAATTTTTCGTCACCTGTGATGATGGGGGAATCAAGGTAGGTTATGACAGGTTCAACTGAAATAGCCTCGCCCCTTGGTTGACCATTGTAAACCTGATTATACCATACCGTTACATCATAATACTTATTATCAGTCAAACCAAAGCCTGAGGCATTGGAGAGATACAAATAGTCGTATACATAATTTGCATATGTATAAAAATAACTATACCACCAACACAGATTCTCCACTCTTACCAAATCACCTGGATGGTTTTTCACCTCTCCAAGCGTAGCACAGAGCACGGGTATCGGATCAGCAGACTCAGCTCCCGTGATGGTCAACTTGTCAGCATTAGTCTCACCATAAACATCCCAAGTGTTATATATACCATAAGTATAGCTAATATTCAACTTCACAGGACCCGTCACAAACTGACCTTGCTTCAATTCAAGGCTGGTATTCAATATGTCAAGAGCACGACCATCCTCACGGAGAATGTAGTTGTTGTCTTTGGCATAGACCACTTGTGCATTATTCAGATAGAGCAACACGTCCTCTTGAGTGGCTGCCGTCGCGTAAATATCAGCAATCGTCTTGGGGCCGACAAAAGTATTCTCAGAAACGTCACTGCTCACACCGTCCTTCACGGCTATCGCCTTGATAGTAGTCGTTTTGTTGATAGTGAACGGAACGGTATAGACTTGTGTCGTAGCGCCGTCAACGGTAGGCGTAGTACCATCGGTGGTATAGTAGATAGTGGCACCGTCGGCAGCGGTAATCGTCACCGTCGTGTTCTCAGTAAAGGTCGGCTCTGCTGCCGTGATGACGGGAGCACCCAGCGCTTGCTGGACAGCTACCACCTTGACGGAAGCAATCGCTCCTTGGGCCCCGTTGTACCAAGCGGTAACAAAGTATTGGCCATTGGCGTCGGTTATCTGATCGGCAATCTCATCATAGTTGGAGATTAGGGCATACGTATATCCCGATTTAAGCAGATGAACACTACCTAAACCTAAGTCACCTTTCGTATCATCATAAATCTCCACCTTTTCCAGCTTCACAAGGTCTCCCTTGTTATTGCTGAGATTGTTCAATGTAGTGGTAATGGGTAGATAATCTATAGAAGACCCCGTCGGGGTGAGATCGTTGCTATTTGTTTCTGCAATATCCGTGGTCTGCATGATGCCGCCATTGTAGGCTACATCCATGACAACCGTACCATTGAGCGTGGCGCCCAAATCAAGGCTCAGCGAGGTGTTCATCAAGTCAATAGCCTTGCCATCCTCGCGTACGATATAATTATAGCTTCCTGCATTGTCCTCTTTATAGACAACCTGCGCATTAGTGAACCTTATCTTGGCTGCGTCCACATCCTTGCCTCCCGATAGCAACTTGGCTATCGTAATGCTACCGTCATCGGGAGTATCTTCGCCTATGTATTCAACGATGATTTTCGTAATGTTAGTATAGTAACTAGCAGATCCATTTATAACAGAAGGAAGTCCATTTGTTTGGTCGTTAGCCGTAAACACGGCTACTCCTTCGGCTGGTTTACTAAAGGTCACATTGTCATAGGAGTTGAAAAAACTGTTACCAACATATTCAAAGGTAATGGAGAGGATATTTCCTGCCGTTACCCCATCCGTTGAAATTTTATGTCTGCCCTTGATTTGGAAGCATGTTTTACCCTCAACCACAGTTGGCGTGAGAGTACTAGAGCCTGATGTAATGGCTAACGTGATGCCATTCTTTGTGATAGACTTACCCCCCCCAGTGTCAACGGTGGGATCAAAGACTACTGTGCCCGCGGAAGCTACTCCGCAGATTAGGGTCAACAAAGACAACCACACAAATCGTAATGCTTTGTTCATAATCGTTTGGGTTTGCGGAACAGGGCCAATCACTACCCATCTCGATCAGGAGAACATCGAAGCAACTGACTTCGTCCCTGGTTAATAATAAATAATTTCGTCCAACCATCCTTTAGTGGGTACTCAGATATTGGACACCTCTTGGTTTCAATCCATTTTTCCTGCCATTGTTCGTTTCCCCAGTACGAAAGCATAGCAGTTTTTCGCAATCCGCTTAAGGCACCATTACCTATTAGCGGGAACGAAGACAATTGCAAAGATACGTAAAAATATGGAAATAGAAAAATATTTCTAATAGAAATTCATATTTTAGATGCATTTTCACAATAACCGCACTCTTTTCCAAATAAAAAGAGAATATTCATAACACACAAGTAGGCTCATTTGCATTTTGCGCCGAAGTGGATCACTATCCATGGAAGGATAGCCGCAGCACCCTCCCCTACCCAATGGAAGCTAAAAATAGAGAAGACAAGCGCTCCCAAATGGAGGAGTTCTGAGTCCTTCTTTCGTTCGGGATGCCTTCGGGATGCGTTCGGGACGCAAGCAAAGGTTTGTCTTCACGTGTGAACCAAGTCGTTCCATTTCTAATGCGGTGCGTCAAGGGGAATGGCGAGTTGCTTTCTCCACGCTTAAACGACCTTAAAAATACCAAAAAGATACCTTTACATAACAGACTATCGCAATAATTTATTATTTTTGTATCTCAAAATGCAAACAACACATAAGGAGAACTCTGATGAGTAAAAAAGACAAAGACATAGCCCTCTTCGTTTCATTCTGCATAGAAGAATACGGAGCAGTCAAGGGACTGACAGGAGACCGAGTGCTTGACTTATTCTCCGAATATGGAGTGACAGACTATCTTAGCGAATGCTTTGAGCCGCTTCACACACAAGGACGGCAATGGTTAATAGCCGAGATTGACGAATTTATTGAAATCAGAAAAAAGAAAAAGATATGAAGATATATCACGGAAGTTTAGAGGTCATAGAACGCCCTTTGATACTCCAGCCTAATCGTTTGCTCGATTATGGCAAAGGCTTCTATACAACCACCTCGGAAAGACAAGCTAAAGAATGGGTGGAAAGACGTATGATTGAAAACAACACAACCTGTGGTTATGTCAACGTGTATGAGTTTAACGAAGAAAGACTGACAGATCTTAAAAGACTTACATTTTCAGAACCCACAAAGGAATGGGCGGATTTTGTCATGGCGAATAGAACCCAAAAAGGATTCATCCACGATTACGACATCGTGTATGGCCCCGTAGCCAATGACAGAGTATATCTACAATTTGGATTATACGAAACTGGAGCTATCAGTGTCGAGACACTTATCCGTGAGCTCAAAACCTACAAACTGGTTGACCAGTACTTATTTCACACAGAAAAAGCACTGACTGCGCTACATTTCATAGAATCAATTAAAATAGAGAAATAATATGTTTCAGATAAGCCAAAACAACCTCCATCTGCTTTTGCCAGGAAAAATAAGCTGGCTGGTGGAATATCTCCACGAGGACTATGGTTTTACGCTGCAGGAGAGCCTTCATCGCATCTATCATTCAAATCTCTACAAGAAGTTGTCAACAGAGAAGACCAAATACTGGCACTTAGGCCCTGTGGACCTATACAATGAGTTGAAGGAAGAGCTATAACCCAATAGATACTATAACCGTCAAGGGGAAGGCGCCTCGCACCAAGGGTAGCGAGGACAGGCATGAAAAAGGGTGGGGATCAGTTCCCCACCCTTTTGTTATAGAGAGATGTTTACTTACTTCTTGGTAAACTTCTTGCCGTCGCGGATGACGACACCACGGTAGTTCTTGCCCACCTTCACACCCTGGAGGTTGTAGGTGTTGCCATCCTTACCGAAGTTGCCTTCCACACCATAGATGCCCACATCGGTGACCTTGACAGCCTTGACAAACTCCATCTCGGGAGCCTCATTGATGTAGCCGTTGTACCACAGGACGACGTCGTAGAGGTTGTCGTTGCTGACGAGAGCATCGACATCGACATCCTCGTTCTCGTTCTTGAAGGCGATCTTCTGACCATCCTTCTCGATAGCGTAGGCAGCCTGAGAGCCATAGACGATCTTCACCTGGCGGAGAACGATGACGTCGGCTCTGTGCTCGTCGTAGTTGGCCATTGTAACCTCGACAGGATCAACCTCCTGAGAAGCGCCAGCCGTGATCGTCAGACTGTCGGCAGTCGTGACACCACCATCGATCTCACGCAGCTGCGGGATGCCAGCGAGGGCATAGAAGTCGAGCTTCACAGTACCAGAGACGGTGCTGTTGAGTTCGAGCGGCAGCGTAGAGTTGTAGAGTACGACAGCCTTGCCATCCTGACGGAGAGCGATATCCTTCGTTCCGTAGTAAGGATTGGCGCGTACATAGACCACCTTCGCATTGTCGAGCACGAGACGGATGTTGTCCTCGCGGTCTCTGCGGACGTTGAGTTCAGCAATCGTCTGGTTGTGATACTTCGTAGCATCCTCAGCGGTGAGCTTGACAGCCTTCAGAGAAGCGTTGCCATCGGCGAAGCCGGTACCCGGAGCGTTGAACCATCCGAGGACGGCGTACTTCTGACCGGAGACGGTGTTGGCCAACTCATCATTGTCGGTGAGGTTGACGAAGCTGTAGTCCTCCGTGAATCCGTAGTACTGACCATCCTGGCCCAGCACCTGAAGACCCTTGATGCTAACGAGGTCGCCGGGATAGAGGTGGACATCGGCCACGGTCGTCTCGATCGGATCGTTGTAGCCCTCGTCGCTCGGCATAGTGTATTCGAGCTCATAGCTGTTGGTCTCGCCCTGTACGTCGCGGGTAGTGAAGATACCACCGTTGAAATCAACACTGGCGAAGAACGTACCACTGACGGTAGAACCCAACGGGAGGTCGAGCACGCCAGAGATGACGTCGAGTGCCTGACCATTCTCGCGGAGGATAGCCACCTTCGTGCCATCGTCATGCTTCTCGGTGTAAACCACCTTGGCATTGTTGAGACTGATCGTCACATTCTCGACAGCCTGCTGGCCCTCGAAGAGCTGTGCAATAGTCTTGGTCTCGAAGTCGCCGACCTTCGTGAAGGTCTTGGTGACGATGTCAGAGTAGTCGTCGAGATAAGCGGTGACAGCCTTGACCGTCGTGGTCTCGGTGATCGTGAACGGTTCGGTATAGACCGTAGACTGACGGGTAGGATCGGTACCGTCGAGGGTGTAATAGACATTGAGGCCCTCGGTAGCAGCGATAGAGACAGTGGTCTTGCCCACAAACTCCTCCTCGCCGAGGATCACCGGAGCATCCGGACGCTTATCGACACGCTCGGCCTTGATAACCTTCACCTTACCAGCATAGTAGTCGGAAGAAGCATCGTTGTACCAGATCGTGAGGTTATAGAAACCACTCTCGAGGTCGAAGTCCTCAGCATTGGTCACCTTCAGCTCGATGTAGCTCGGCGTGTTGGTGTAGATGCTCGTCGTGCCTCTGTAGCTCCAGATCTCAGCATTCTTGAGGTTGAGCAGGTCGCCCTTGTGGAGCTTCACGTCGATGAGATCGATCTCGATCGGATCCATATCGTAGGACTCCGGCCATACGAAGGAGATGTTGCCAGAGTTGGTGCTCTCAAGCTCCTCAGCGATCAGCAAGCCCTTCTGGTAAGTGACCTTCAGCGCCATGGTGCCCTTCAGGTTGTAAGCACCCACCGGGAGAGTGAACTTGGTGATGTTCATCAGGTCGATGGCCAATCCATCGTCGCGGATGATGTAGTGGTAGCCCAGGTCACCCTGCTCGCTATAGACCACCTTGGCATTCTCGAAGTGGACGACAACGCTATCCTTGCTCTCGCCATAGACGATGAGGTCGGAAATCGTGTTGGTGCCCGAGTAGTCGTTCTTCGTAAACTCTACGGAGCCAACCGGAGAAACGATGGCATTGTAGGTAGCAATAGCCTTCACCGTGCAGCTGTTGGTGATGGTGAAGGGCGCGGTGTAGAGCGTAGATTCCTTCGTGGGATCCGTACCGTCGAGCGTGTAGTAGATGCTGGCACCCTCCTCGGTCGTGATCGTCACCTCGGTGCTCTCGTCAAAGTCGGTGCGGTTGTCCGTACCGCTGATCTGCGGAGCATCGAGAGAAGTGATGACCTTACTGCACTTGATGATCTTGCCCTGAAGGCGGTTGTTGGAGACATCGTTGTACCAAACCGTGGCGTTGTAGTGGCCATAGTTGACGACACCATAGTCGGCACCATTGGTGAGGAAGAACTCCACAAACGGGCTATAGCTGTAGAACGCCGGGATATCATAGTTCCATCCAGTGGCATCCGTTACCTTGAGCAAGTCGCCAGGATAGTTGGGGATCTGTGCCAGGTCGATGGCCAGCGGACTGGGATCGGTGGTGGCACCCGGCGTGACGGTCAGATTGTCGGCGTTGGTCACGTCGGCAAGGTCGGCCGTGGTCAGAAGACCCGGGTAGGCGGCGTAGCTGCCAGGAGCAGCTGCATAGTTGACCTTGAGC
>ULXI01011163.1_pt1 | contig 14280 bp, 15 predicted proteins | sample 1961181 | NCBI WGS metagenome assembly ULXI01 (sample SAMEA4835835, study PRJEB28245) | human gut metagenome | biome: gut microbiome; material: fecal sample | place: Denmark | collected 2008 | reverse complement strand
TATTTAAGCCATATTCAATAATTTGATTGATAACATTATTAAAACTTAAACTTTTTTTTCAGCTAACTCATTTATTTTGTCAAATGAGGCTCCATTAATTCTTATTGTTCTGGTTATTGTGTTATTATTTTTAGACACTTTTTTTATTTGAAATTTTTTCGTATTAATCACCTTTATATATAGTGCACACAAAATAAAATAAGTGTACCAAAGAGTGGACAAACAAAAGTGATTGTGTTATATTGTATAATGGTAAATACAAAAGAAGGAGGAAAAAATGAAAACAGTAAAAAAAGAAGAAGCAATTACATTAATTGCTTTGGTTGTAACTATTGTAATTATGCTTATTTTAGCGGGAATAGGATTTATGGCTTTAGGAGGTGAAAATGGACTGTTATCTAAAACTTTTCTGGCAAAATCAAAAACTAATTATTCATTTGCGAGAGAAAAATTAGAATTAGCTAAAGTAACAGCTACTGATTTGGACGGCAAGATAAATAAGGAAAAATTGATTGAAGAAATAAATAAAGTAGGAGAGGTTACTGATACTAATTGGCCAATGTCAGTAATTATTGATGGCTATATTTTTAATGTATCTGAAGATGGAAATATAGAGTATGACGATCAAAATGCTGTTTATCAAATTGAGTATGAATTAAACGGAGGAACAAATAATAGCGAAAATCCTGATCAATATCAAAAGACAGTATATTTAAAGGAGCCTACTAAAGAAGGATATTCGTTTGATGGTTGGTATTTAGATGATAAATTTGAAACGGAAAGAGTTTTAAGAATTGATAAAAATCAAGGAGATATAAAAATATATGCAAAGTGGAATGAGGAAATTGATTCATCTTATTTTACATGGTCTACTTCAAGTGATAGTGCAACTATAAAAGGATTTTCAAATTTAGGAACACAAAAATATAATGCCGGAGAGATTACTAAACTAATAATTCCTAAAAAATATAAGGACTTGGATGTTAAAGAAATTGCATATGGTGCTTTTTCAGGAAAAGATTTAATAACAGAATTGGTAATTCCTGAGCAAGTAAGCAAAATTAATGGTGCAGCTTTTTCAAAATGTGTAGGGATTACTAAAATTACTATACCTATATCATTATGCACAGCATATGAATACTCCTATAGTACTGGAAATCCTGTTCAACCATTTGATGGATGCACATCAATTGTTGAAGTCAATTTTACGAAAGGAAATGGAAGTGGATATAACTATAGAGATGGAGACCATTCGTATTATTGTACACCATGGTATTACTCAAGAAATAATAATATAAAAGTTAGAATTGCAGAAGATATAATACGAATAGGAAACAATATGTTCTGTAATTGCAATGGTATGACACAAATTAATCTACCATCTACTATTTCGTCTATTGGTGCAAATGCTTTTGCTAATTGTACAGGATTAAACATTGATATAAAGATTCCTAAAAATATACAAAGAATAGAAAAAAGTGCTTTTAATAATTGTACTAATATATTAGGAAATATAAATGACTTAAGTAAATTAGAATATATAGGTGAAGGAGCATTTTATAATTGCAAGAATATAACTGGAATTTTAAAATTCCCAAATACACAAAATGAAATTTATACAAATACATTTAGAGCTTGTGAAAATATTTCGGAGATTATAATAGGAGAAAATGTTACTAAAATAGATAATGGAGCATTTTACGGATGTTCAGGAATAAAGAAAATAACTGTACCAGTATCATTATGTACAGCATATGAATACTCATATAGTACAGGAACTCCTATTCAACCATTTGACGGATGCACATCAATTGAAGAAGTTAATTTTACTAAAGGAAGCGGTGAAGGATATAATTATAGAAATGGGGATCATTCATACTATTGTACACCATGGTATTATTCAAGAAATAATAAGTTAAAGGTAGTTTTAGAAGATGGGATATCAAAAATAGGAAGTAGTATGTTTAATGGATGTGTTGGACTTGAAAAAATTAAAATTCCTGACTCGGTTACAATAATTGGAGAATATGCATTTAATAATTGTACTAACTTAAAAGATGGTATTAATATTCCAACCAATGTTACAAGTATAGGAAATTATGCTTTTAACAATTGTAGTGAATTATTATGTGATTTAACTGAATTAAATAATCTCACTTACATTGGAATAGGGGCTTTCAATAATTGTCAGAAAATTACTGGCAGAATAAAATTTCCAGAGCAACAAAATAGCATTTATTCTAATACATTTAGTATGTGTCAAGGCATTTCAGAAGTTATAATTGGAAATAATGTAACAAGTATTGCAAATGGAGCTTTTTACAAGTGTACGGGAATGAGAAAACTAACAATTCCAATTTCGCTTTGTCCAGTTTATGAATATTCATTTAGTACAGGAACGCCTATTCAACAATTTGATGGATGCAATGGAATAGAAGAAGTTCATTTTACAAAAGGAAGTGGAAATGGATATAACTATAGGAGCGGGGACCACTCATATTATTGTACACCATGGTACTTTTCAAAAGAAAAATTAAAATCTGTTATAATTGATAGTGACATATTAAGTATTGGAAGCTACACTTTTTATAATTTAGGCAATGTACAGTTTCAATATAAAGGCACTCAGGAACAATGGAATAATGTTACTATAAAAGAAAAAAATGACTCTTTATCTAATTCTCAAGTTAAATTTGATGAGTAAAAGCTACTATGAAATTTTAAAAATTTCCTCCAAGCCCTTGAAAAAAATGGATTATATAGTATAATATACGTACGTAGACGCTAATTGAAATGGAGGAAACAGTTGTGATAGATCAAATGCAGCCAAAAAGAACAAAAGACTTAATAAAAATTAAAGTATTGGGAATAGGCGGTGGAGGAAACAATGCCGTTAATCAAATGATAAAAACAGATGTAGATGGAGCAGAATATATATTAATAAATACAGAAAAGGGAATACTTGATAGAGCTAATACAAATGGATGCGCAACATTGCAAATAGGAAAAGAAGTAGCACAAGGACTTGGTGCAGGAGCCAATCCAGAAGTAGGAGAGAAAGCTGCTAGAGAAAGTATACAAGAAATAGATAAGATTTTAGAAGATACAGATTTATTGTTTGTAACAGCTGGAATGGGTGGTGGAACTGGAACAGGTGCTATCCCAGTTATAGCTGAGGAAGCAAGAAAAAAAGGAATATTAACAATAGGTGTTGTTACAAAGCCTTTCATGTTTGAAGGAAAGCTACGTTCAGTTAGAGCTAACATGGGAATTGAAAAATTAAAGCCAAATGTTAATGCTTTAATAGTTATATCAAATGATAAATTATTAGAGAATACAACTAACAATGTTTCAATATTAAATGCATTCAAAATGACTGATGATATATTAAGACAAGGAATACAATCAATTACAGACCTAATTAATTCAGTAGGAACAATAAATGTTGATTTTGCAGATGTAAAGACAATATTAAGTTACGAAGGATTTGCATATATGGGAATAGGTGAGGCAGAAGGCGAAAACAGAATAATAGATGCAACTAATGCGGCACTTGCAAATCCATTAACAGAGAGAAGCATTAATGGAGCACAAGGTGTTATATTTAACATAAAAGGTAGCGAAGACATAGGATTAGACGAAATTAATAGAAGTGCTGGATTAATTGCTGAAAAAGTTAGTCCTGATGCAAACGTAATATTTGGTACAGATATAGATGAAAGTCTAGGAGATAAAGTAATTGTTACAGTAGTTGCAACTGGTGTTGAAGAAAAAGTAGAAGACAAAAAGAAATAAAAGTGAAAAGAGGAATTCTTAGATATGACAGTAAATGATTTTAATTTATTGGAAATAGATATTTACGATGGTGATGAATTAGTGTATTCAGGTATGAGCGAAAATGTACCAGAAGAGTTAAGAAAAAGGGACATACAAATTACCGGAAATGATGGAAAAAAATTAATTGTAAAATTTATTGAAGTTTAAGAATGAATTGGAACAAATTGTATAAAATACCCATAAGTGGAAATAATCCTAATAAAAAAGGAGAGAACACTTATGGGTAATTTTTATGATAAAAAATATATAATTAGAGAGGCTGAAGAAATACTACAAGAATGTAGTAGAAAAAATGGAAAAGATAAAAAAGAAAATATAAAATTGCAAAAAGATTTAAAAAAATTAAAAAAGACCAATAAAATATTAAAAATAATAATTGCAGTAATGACAATATTATTTGCAATGACGATATTATGAAAAGTCATATAAATACACTTGAGGACATATATTATGAAAAAGACCTTGAGTGTATTTTTATGGAGGAAATATGGAACGAATAATTAGTGAGGAAGATAGAATCAGGAGAGCAGAAGAAGTTGCATCAAGAAGGCGAAATAGAATACCAGCAGAATCTATTAATGTGCCAACTAATAATAAACCGTCATTAATGAGAAAATTGTTTTGCCAAGTACTAAGTTGTATATGTATTTTTGGAATTTTATATTTCTTAAGTCAGAATAACAGTCAGGCAATGGAATTAATAAAGCCAGTATTATCAGAGGACACAGATTTTAATCAGATATACACTAGGTTGGATGGATTCATTAAAAATATTGGAAACGAAATGCGAAATGTTGAAACTATTGATAACAATGAAGTAGAAAATAATAGTGTAACAGATGTTAAAAATAATTTAGCAAATGATATACAATTGGAAAGCAATGTGACAACAGTGTCAAGTGTGCAAGATGTTCAAAATAGTGAAGAAGCAATGGGAGGTGGAGATGAATCAATTGATAGTGAGACTGACCTAGATGTCATATACATAAAGAAAAATGGTAGTTTTATAAAACCAATAAGTGGCCGAATTACATCAGGTTATGGTCCAAGGACACCGACAAATATAGTATCTGCAAATCATGCAGGAGTTGACATTGGGGCTAATACTGGTGCTGATATAGTTGCTTCAATGGAGGGAAAAGTTGAGGTAGTATCAAGTCAAGGAGATTATGGAAATCACTTAAAAATTACTAATGGAGAAATAAGTACGTTGTATGCCCATTGCAGTAAAATTGTTGTAAATGAAGGAGATAGTATAAAACAAGGGCAGAAGATAGCTGAAGTAGGGTCAACAGGAAGAGCAACGGGTCCACATTTACATTTTGAGATAAGGAGAAATAATAAAACAGTAGATCCACTTAAAATAGTTGAAATCTAATATTGGAAACAAAGGAAAGGTGCTAGAATGCAAATAAAAGTTGATTTAAAGATTTTCTTATTTTTAATAATTTTTCTAATTACAAGAAATATTGATATATATGCACTAATAATGATGTATGCTTTCATACACGAAATGGGTCATCTAATATGCGGAATTATTTTAGGATTTAAGCCAGATAAAATGACAATTTTACCGTATGGATTGAAACTTAATTTTAAAGTATGCTGTGAAGATTTAAATATGAGAATTGAAAAAGGAAATGTTGCTTCAAAAAAGAAAATTATATTAGATGCAGCAGGACCATTTACTAATATGGTTATAGCAGTAGGTACAATAATTTATGGAAAAATAGTTGGACAAATGTATTTTAATACAATTTATGCAAATGTCTTAATTGCAATTTTTAACCTTTTACCAATATATCCATTAGATGGCGGAAGAATTTTAAAAGAAATATTACATATAAAATTAGGAAAAAGAAAAAGTATGATTATTACTCAGGAAATATCAGAGAAAGTTTTATGTATATTTGCTATATTTGTTAGTATATTTGTGCTATTTTATCATAATATAAGTATAGTAATTGTACTAGGATATCTAGGATTTTATGTTATAAAAAATCACAAACAAATAGCAATGAAAGAGAAAATTTATAATAAAATAGAAAAATACAATAATTTGCCATTAAAAAGTATTGCAAAAATAAATTAAATGTGATATACTATAAATGTAGTTCTGTTTAGAACAATAGAGGAGAATATATAAATGAGTAATTTTTTTAATACGTGTAAAAAAATTTTGAATAGACTTTCTTCTGTTGATGTTGAAGATACAAGTGATGATTATAAACAATATGCAGGAAAAGTAGATATAGGAGAATTAAAATTGGCTAAAAGAGCAGTTGGAGAAATTGTACAAAATTTGGATCCAATTAATTTGTCAAGGAAAGCAAGTGTACAAGTACAAAATGGAGGTACTAGAGTTAAAACAGGAAGAGCGACTGGTTCGAAAAGAGAGGAAAATACTTTAGCGCACAATTCAGAAAGAAGTCAAGAAGAGCATACAAGATGAATATAATTTAATGAAATAGAAGACACTATAATTAAAAAAATAATTATAGTGTTTTTTTATTGCAAAAAAAATCAAGTTGTAATAAAATAAAAAGGAAGAATTTAAGAAAAGGAATTTATAATATGCAAAAGCTAAAATCCGAAAAAGGAATAACGTTGATAGCACTTGCTATTACAATAGTGGTACTATCTTTGATTAGTGTCCCAGTTTTAATAAATGCTAGTAAAGTTTCAGGAATAAAAAGATATAGTTTATTTAAAAGTGATATTGATACATTAAGAGAGGCAATTGATGTTGCGTATGCAAATGATTACAATATAGCGTCAATTGGTCCAAAGTATACAGGGGATTTATCTGTGTTAAATGGAACTCAAAATGGAGTAAAAATAAAGAATGATAATGACAATAATAATTATTATGTAATAGATGTAACTAAATTAAATGAAAAAGTATCAACAACTATGCAAGAACTTAATTTCGGAAGTGAGAATAATGCTGTTGCTGGAAAAACGACGTATACTGGTGGAACTGATGTTTATATTGTAAATGAAAAAAGTAAAACAATATATTATGTCCAAGGCTTGACATATAAAGGTAAAACTTATTATAGACTTTCAGAAAATTTTACAGAAATTACAGAAACAATAAAACCAGGAGAATATGTTACAGAATTTAATAAAGCATTTATAGACAAGTATGGATCTAAAGCTATGATACCAGTTGGTTATGCTGTTTCAACAGTAGAAAGCGAGCAGATAGTAGCTGATGGATTAGTTATAAAAGATAAGTCTGGAAACGAATTTGTGTGGATTCCTACCACAAAATTTGTAGATAAAAATTATAATACAGTATTATGTGGATACAAAAGAGCAACATTTGGAAATCAGAAAGTAGTTGCAGATGATCAAGAAACTGAAAGCAGAAAAATAAAAAATAAAGAAATTGACCAATATTATTTTATAGAAGTGATGCCATCACAAGAAAGATTAAGTGTAATGGAAAATATGGGATTTTATATTGGAAGATATGAAACAGCTTCAGAAACGGCAAGAACACAGGCTTCTAAAGATACAGTAACAGCTATAAAAAAAGGAATGAATGTATATAATTGGACTAATTTTGAGACATCTAAAAGATTAGCTGAGGAATTTGTAAATAATGAATATGTATCAAGTAAAATATGTAGTAGCTATGTGTGGGATACAACTTTAGAATTCTTAAATTTAACAGGCAATTCGTCATATTTAACTGATAGTACACAAGGAAATTATAGTAGTTATTTAAATAAAACAGGTGCAACAACAGCAGTGCAAAATATTTATGATTTAGGTGGAAATGTTGGAGAATGGACTTCAGAGATATGTTCTGATTCAGAGAAGCAACATACTGTCAGAGGAGGAAAATTTGGAGAAAATTCTAACTTACAGCCTGCAATAAATAGACAATATTCAGATAGCATAAAAGCTGAAAATATAGGATTTAGAATAGCTTTATTCTTAAAATAATGAAAAAATATGTTTATGATTTAAAGTCATAAGCATATTTTTTTGACTTAAATACATATCATAAAATTATTAAGAATTAATATAATTAAGAAGAAGTTATGAAAGGTAAAGATGCTCATGAATTTTAATTTTAATAATTTTAGAAGAATGTGTATGGATAAGGCTATAAATACAGCTGTAGTTATTGTATTTCTTATTTTTATATTATTTATCATATTTGCTGCTAGTATTAGCAGTAATTCATCAAGTATAATTGCAACAAGTAGTCAGGCTTTGAGTAGTAAAAAAATAGGATGGGGGATTAAGAGATCAGATAACCATAAGCAGCCTGACTTAGGAACAGTTAATAAAAAGATAATAGATGAATTTGGCGGATATGCTATGGGAAATAAAGATAAACCATATATTTATTTGACTTTTGATGTTGGATATGAAGGAGGGTACACTAGCCACATACTAGATGTACTTAAGGAAAACGATGTAAAGGCGGTATTTTTCATTACTGGTCAATTTGTAAGAACAAGTGAAGATTTAATAAAGAGAATGATTGATGAAGGACAGATAATAGGAAATCATACATCAAAGCACAGAGTTATGCCAGATAGCACAGAAGAGCAAATAAAAGATGATGTAATGTCACTACATCAAGAAATTTATGAGAAATTTGGATATGAGATGAAATATATTAGACCACCTAAAGGCGAATATAGTGAAAAAAGTATAGCATATACTAATTCGTTAGGATATAAAACAATAATGTGGTCGTTTGCTTATGATGATTGGGACGTAAATAAACAGGGAAGACAAGAATATGGAAAAAAGAAGATATTAGACAATCTTCATAATGGAGAAATAATGCTATTACATGCTACATCAAAAGATAATAGTGAGATATTAGATGAGATTATAAAAGAAGCCAAAAGACAAGGATATGAATTTAAATCTATTGATGAATTTGAGAGGTAGGAGATTACAGAATGAGTAAATTTGATAAAATATTTGATATTCCAGAGGAAATTTCATCTGATATTCCGAAGGTAACAATTATAGGCTTTGACAGAATGTTAGTAGAAAATTATAAGTGTATATTAGAATATCAAGATTTTTTTATTAGAATAAAAATGAAAAGCGGAATAGTAAATATAAATGGATTTGAACTTGTGATGAAAGAAATGACAAAAGATGATTTGATTATAACAGGAAATATAGAAAGCGTTGATTATGAGAAAAATGTAATGTGAATTATGGAGGAATTATGTATTTCAAAATAGTGCTTAGTTTTTTGGCAGGATATGTTGAGATAACGGCAGAGGGTTATTACATAGAAAGATTTATGAATGAGTGCACTCGAAATGGAATACTTTTGTGGGGGATCGAGAGAAAACAAAGCACTATATTGGAAGCTAAAACATCAATTCAGGAATTTAAGACACTATGCAACTTAGCTAAAAAAAACAATTGCAAAATAAAAATAAAAAGAAAGGAAGGAATTCCATTTCTAATAAAAAAATACAGGAAGAGAAAAGTATTTCTTATAGGATTAATTTTAGTTATATTGAGTATCTATTCATTATCAAAATTTATATGGAATGTTGAAGTTGAGGGAAATGAAAGAATATCAAAAGATGAAATTATAAATGTTTTTAAAGAAGATGGACTTAAACCAGGAATTTTAAAGAGCAAAGTAAATGTGCAAGAAATTATAGACAAGATAAGGATGGAAAGAACTGATATAGCATGGATAGGAGTTGAGATAAAAGGAACTAATGCAATAATAAAAGTGGTTGAGGCGGATGAAAAGCCAGAAATAGTAGATGAAAATGAGTATACTAATATAGTAGCAAGCAAAGATGCAGTTGTTGAAAGAGTTTTTGCACAAAATGGAACAATCATGGTGAAAAGTGAAGATAAAGTGAAAAAAGGAGATGTATTAATTGCTGGGTGGATGGAAGGAAAGTATACTGGAAAATATTATGTAAATAGTAATGGCGAAGTCTTAGGGAAGGTTAGATATGAACAAAATGAAAAAATTTATAAAAAAGAGAAGAAAAAAGTCAGAACTGGTAAAAAAGAGAGAAAATATGCTTTAAAATTTAATAATTTTAAAATAAATTTCTATAAAAAGCTTTCAAAATTTGAAAAATATGATACAATATATTCGAGTAAAAAGATTGAGTTATTTGATAATTTTTTTATACCTATCGAGTTTGTTTGGTATGACAATTATGAGCTTACGGAAGTAGAACTTTTACATGATAAAAATGAAGCGGAGAGCATAGGAAAAAAACAAGCTGAAGAAAAACTAAATAAACTAATAAGTGGAAATATTGTGGATAACCAATTGGAGATTACTGAACGTGAAGATTATTATGATGTAAAAGTTATTTACACTGTAATTGAGAATATAGGCACCAAGGAAAAAATTGAATTTTGAAAGGAAGGTATTTATGGGGGCAGAAGAAAAAAGTTTAAAAGTTTATGATACAAGGAGAACTTTCTTCTCAAAGATTGGAAGCACACTTGGAAAAATACTCACACCAACTAAGCTTGGATTTAATAACTTGCTTGTTAGTATGAAAAGAAGTTCAATGATAAAAAATTATAAAAATATGATTAATGCAAAGCAGGGTAAAGAAGAGGTAAATGAAAAGAAATTTGAAGAAAGCTATTCTTTATATTTAGACTCTATTGATCAGCTTATAATAGAAACAATATACAAAAAAGTAAGGATGAATACTGCCTCTGACTTTGAAAAAGAAGCATTATCAAAATATTATAATATAATCCATTTGAAAGAAAATGATGAAATAGAATATAAATATAAAAAACAACAATATTTATTAAATTTGGACTATAATGATTTAAAAATATCTGGGAAAGAAAAACAAATTGCTGAATATCAGACAGTTTACTTATATGAAATGGAGCAATTATACAAAGCCTTATTGAAGCATTATTCGATAAAACTTCCAGAAAAAATGTTACCAGCTCAAAAGGAAAACTTATATAACAAACTATTTGAAACATTAGAAGAATATGTAACTAATATAATCCCATTAAAGAAAATAAATGATGAAGAATTAATAAAAGAATGTAGCTTATTTGAAACATACGAAGTAGGAAAACTTGATCAAGTTGATATACTAGATAAAAGAATGATTCTATTAGGAATTAGTAGAAAATTATTTGTACATAGTTTACCTTTAGTTGTTGCAGAAAGATGCTACATTAAGCTATTAAAAGATACAAGAAACTTAATTGTTGATACTAAAATTGCAAGAAAAAGAGAAAATGCATATCAATTATTATTAAGAATGTTTGAACAATATAATCAAAAATTATTAGCAGTAAAAATTTATTGGAATAAAAATGAAGAAAAGATAAACTACAATCAGTTTGCAATTAAATGCAAGGAATTGGAAAATGTAAGAAAAGAGCAAGGTTTGCATGCTTATGACGTTAGAAAACAAATCTTATATATAAGAGAAGACATGAAATATCTTGAAAGATATGATGATAAATATTATAGAATTTTGCAATTTTACAGAGGAAGACTTGTTAAATTAGGAGACATGAAGGAACTAAAGAATATTTGTAAAACAGGAAATTATAAAATTGTAAAAGGATTAAAGAAGGTAATTGTAAATGAACCAGCATGTTGAAATAAATTATGATGGAATAGATAAAAATGAAGAATATGAAAAAATCATAACGAAAGTAATGAATGAATGTTTTGAAAATGAGGGATTAGATAAATTAAAGTTATACGTTAGTATAACTTTAACTGTTCCTGAAAAGATTCAAGAAATTAACAAAAAGTATAGAAACATTGATAGAGCAACAGATGTACTATCTTTTCCTATGTTTGAACAAGATGAAATTAAACAACTAATAGAAGAAAATTATGAAGCTGATGACGTTCTTGGAGATATAGTAATCTCAATTCCTAAAGTTCAAGAACAAGCTATTGATTATGGACATAGTTTTGAAAGGGAACTAGCATATATGTGTGTTCATGGATTTTTTCATCTAATGGGCTATGATCACATGGTTGAATCAGATAAAGTTGTTATGAGAGGAAAAGAAGACGAAATTTTAAATAGATTGCACATAACAAGGGAAGGATAATAAGCAAAAAGGAGATAGTAATGAAAAAATCAAATACAGCAAAAGATACAAGGCTCTATAATAAAAATTTTTTACAAGCTTGCAACAATGCAATAAATGGAATTATATATTGTGCAACTACACAAACTAATATAAGAAAACAACTAATACTTGGTACTATTGTAATGATTTTAAGCTTATTTTATAATTTTACAACAGCTGAATTTTTATGTTTAACATTTGCAGTATTTTTTGTAATATTTGCAGAAATGGTAAATACAGCTATAGAAACGATTGTAGACTTGTTAGTTGACACATATCACCCAAAGGCTAAGATAGCTAAAGATGTGGGCGCAGGGGCAGTCGTTTTAACTGCTATAAATGCAGTAATTGTTGCATATTTTCTATTTTTTAGAGAAACGGAACTAACTCATATGGCTGACAGCATATTGAGCCTTATGATATCTTCTCCTTCACATTTAGCTTTTGTAGCAGTAATTTTAACAGTAATTGCTATAATAGCAATTAAAGCATATTTTACGAAAAAAAATGATATATCAAATAGTGTAAAGCAAGATTTTTTACCAAGTGGACAATCCGCATTAGCATTTGCAGTGCTAACAGCTATATGGCTTAATTCGAAGAATTTAGTTGTATTCTGTCTAGCATTAATATTGTCATTAATGGTAGTTGGAAATAGAATAAATGATAAAAAGACATTTGGTGAAGTAATATACGGATCATTTATGGGAGTCTTAGTAGTACTATTGGTATATGGTTTAACAATTTTTAAAATGTAAGATTCAGCTTTAGATGAAGAGAGGATGAAAAATGAGAAGAAAAAAAGATGGTAATCCAGTAAAGAAAATAATAATAATTTTAGTAGTGATTTTATTAGCTGTGTTAGTTGGAATTGTATATAAATTATATTTTGGCAAAGATAAAACAATTTCATTAGGAAATGAAAATGTAGGAGATGATATTGTAAACACTACAGTTGTTGAAGAAAAGACTGTTCAGATATATAAGGGACAAGAAAGACCGATAGCAGTTATGCTAGACAATAACAAGAATGCGTGGCCACATGCAGCCATAAATAAAGCGTATATGGTATATGAAATTATTGTTGAAGGTGGAGAATCTCGACTAATGGCTCTTTTTAAGGGACAAACATTTGACAAAGTAGGACCAATAAGAAGTTCAAGACATTATTTCCTTGATTATGCTCTTGAAAATGATGCGATTTATGTTCACTATGGTTGGAGTCCACAGGCTCAAGGAGATATAGCTACATTGGGAGTAAATAATATAAATGGTATAACTCAAAGTTCAAAAGATTTCTGGAGAGTAAAGGACAAAAAAGCGCCACATAATGCCGTAACATCTTCAGAAAATATCATAAGAATGGCAAAAAGCAAAAAATACAGAACAACATCAAATGTAAAAAGCGTTTTAAACTACACTGTAGATGAAGTTGATTTAGATAATGGTGAAGTTGCTGACAATGTATATATTCCATATACATCAAATAATTATGTTAGATGGATCTATAATAATGAAACTAAACGTTATTTAAGGTATTCTAAAGGAGTTAAACAGACTGAATGGGATACAGGAGCTGATGTAACTACTAAAAATATCATAATTGAATTTATTGCAAATTCAACATTAAATGATGGAGAGAATAAAGGAAGACAAACAATGACTACAACCGGTACAAAAGATGGCTATTACATCACAAATGGTAAAGCAATAAAAATAAAATGTACTAAAAATGCGAGAAGTGCTAAAACTGTATATAAAGATTTAGATGGAAATGAGATTGAAGTAAATGACGGAAACACATTTGTTCAAATATGTCCAATAAACGCAAAAGTAAAAATGACAGAAAATGCTGAAGCAGAATAAACCAAAAAATAAAAAAGAGGAGCTAAATGGAAAGTTTTAAATCAGGTTTTGTAACAATTATAGGAAGAACTAATGTCGGAAAATCAAGTATTATAAATAGTTTAGTAGGAGAAAAAGTATCTGCGATTGCAAATAAACCGCAGACAACAAGAAAAAATGTAAAAGCTATTATAAATAGAGAAAATTCGCAAATAATAATAATAGATACACCAGGGATTCATAAACCTAAATCTAAATTGGGAAATATAATGGTTGAGTCAGCAATAGGATCAATACCAGATGTTGATATAGTTGTGTATGTAATTGATGCTGAAAATCCTAGAGTTGATGAAGCAACTTTAGATAAAATTAGACAAGCTAATAAAAAAACTATATTAGTAATAAATAAAATTGACTTAATAAATGCTGAAAAATTAGCTAAAATAATAAATGAATATAAAGAGCTTTATGATTTTATAGCAATTATTCCTG
>ULXI01016547.1_pt1 | contig 14632 bp, 10 predicted proteins | sample 1961181 | NCBI WGS metagenome assembly ULXI01 (sample SAMEA4835835, study PRJEB28245) | human gut metagenome | biome: gut microbiome; material: fecal sample | place: Denmark | collected 2008 | reverse complement strand
ATACGGCTTTCCCGTCATTACGAAAATGGTGGAAGAGCGTAGGGCCTACATAGACCAGTCGCTGGAAGTGGCACGTCAGGCAAACGCCCAGCTCGCCAAACTGAAAGAGGAGAGTGATGCGTTGATTGCTGCTGCAAACAAGGAGCAGGGGCGCATCATGCGGGAAGCAATGCACGAGCGTGACAAGATTATTGTCGAGGCGCGTAAACATGCCGAAGCCCTTGCACAGAAAGAGCTGGATGATGTGAAACAGCAGATTCAGCAAGAGAAGGAAGAAGCTATCCGTGATATCCGCCGTCAGGTTGCTGTACTATCGGTAGATATTGCGGAGAAGATAATCCGTCATAATCTGGACAAAGAGCAAGACCAGATGGAAATGATTGATCGTATGCTGGACGAAATGCTGACGGCCAATCGCTAATCATTAATCTTTGGAAAAATGGATATAGGAATTGTTTCGATGCGGTATGCAAAGGCTCTCATGGAGTATGCCAAGAGCACGGGTACGGAAGACAGGCTGTATACGGAAATGCGCACGTTGAGCAGGAGCTTCAGGAAGCATCCTGATTTGCGTGCGGCATTGGAGAACCCTGTACTGCCGGTACAGGAGAAATTCTCGCTTATCTGTACCGCAGCAGTGGGGGATGCTCCTGTCGGACAGGAATTGTCCCGTTTCGTTACGCTGATATTAAAAAACAGGCGTGAGGCATTTCTGCAATATATCTGTTTGAGCTATCTGGACTTATACAGAAAGAGCAGACATATCGGTGTAGCGAAACTGACGACTGCCGTACCCGTAAGTCGTGAGATTTGGGAACGCATCCGAAATAGCGCTTCCCATCTGTTGCATGCCAAAATGGAGTTACAGACCGATGTTGACCCTTCCATCGAAGGCGGATTTATATTCGACATCAACGATTTCCGTCTGGATGCCAGTATTGCTACCCAGCTAAAGAGAGTGAAACAGCAGTTCATTGATAAGAACAGAAGAATTGTATAACAGTGGTTAGTGATATAACCGAATACCGATCATTAATCACTAAACATTAATTGCTAAATAAAATGTTGTCTGAAAATATAAAAGTAAGCGAAGTATCCGATATTCTGCGCAAACAGTTGGAAGGCATCGACACCCGCGTGCAACTGGACGAAATCGGTACGGTGCTGCAAGTCAGCGATGGCGTGGCGCGTATCTACGGGTTGCGTAATGCCGAAGCGAACGAGTTGCTGGAGTTTGACAACGGTATCAAAGCCATCGTGATGAACCTTGAAGAAGATAACGTAGGTGCTGTGTTGTTAGGCCCTACGGATAAAATCAAGGAAAGCTTCGTGGTGAAACGTACCAAGCGTATTGCTTCCATTATGGTAGGCGAGGGTATGTTGGGACGTGTTATCGACCCGTTGGGCGAACCGTTGGACGGCAAGGGGCTGATAGGCGGCGAGCTTTGCGAAATGCCGTTGGAGCGTAAAGCACCGGGCGTTATTTACCGTCAGCCGGTAAACCAGCCGTTGCAGACCGGTCTGAAGGCTGTCGATGCCATGATTCCTATCGGCCGCGGGCAGCGTGAGCTGATTATCGGCGACCGTCAGACGGGTAAGACCGCGATTGCCATCGATACCATCATCAACCAGCGTGCCAACTACGAGGCAGGCGACCCCGTATACTGTATCTACGTAGCTATCGGCCAGAAAGGTTCTACGGTAGCATCTATCGTAAACACACTGCGCGAGAACGGTGCGATGGATTACACCATCGTTGTGGCAGCTACGGCGGGCGACCCGGCTGCGTTGCAGTATTACGCCCCGTTTGCCGGTGCTGCAATCGGCGAGTATTTCCGCGATACCGGCCGTCATGCGCTGGTTGTTTATGACGACCTGTCCAAGCAGGCCGTAGCGTATCGTGAGGTATCCTTGATTTTGCGCCGTCCGTCCGGACGTGAGGCCTATCCGGGCGACATCTTCTACCTGCACTCCCGTCTGCTGGAGCGTGCGGCGAAGATTATCAACCAGGAAGAAGTGGCACGCGAGATGAACGACCTGCCCGAAAGCCTGAAAGGCAGAGTGAAGGGCGGCGGCTCATTGACGGCGCTTCCCATTATCGAAACGCAGGCGGGCGACGTGTCGGCTTACATCCCTACAAACGTAATCTCCATTACCGACGGACAGATATTCCTCGACACCAACCTCTTCAATCAGGGCAACCGTCCGGCTATCGACGTAGGTATCTCCGTGAGCCGTGTAGGTGGTAATGCCCAGATTAAGGCAATGAAGAAGGTGGCGGGTACGTTGAAGATAGACCAGGCACAGTATCGCGAACTGGAAGCATTTACCAAGTTCAGCGGCGATATGGATCCGGTTACTGCGCTCACCATCGACAAGGGCCAGAAGAATACCCGTTTGCTGGTACAGCCCCAGTACAGTCCGATGCCTGTAGAGAAGCAGATTGCCATTCTTTATTGCGGCACGCACGGTTTGCTGAAGGATGTGCCTTTGGACAAGGTGAATGAGTTTGAACGCAGTTTCCTCGAATTCCTTGAAAGAGATTATCAGATGGAGGTGCTCGATGTGTTGAAGTCGGGTGTCATCGATGACAATGTCTGCAAGAAGATAGAAGAGACGGCGGCAAAGGCAGCCAAGCAATTTATGTAGATGGCAGTTAGGCATCCGGTAACCCCTAACCCCTAACCGCTAATCACTAACCCCTAATCACTATATGAAATGGCTTCACTGAAAGAGGTAAAAAATAGAATAAGCTCCGTCAAGAGTACGCGTCAGATAACTTCGGCGATGAAGATGGTGGCGTCCGCCAAGCTGCATAAGGCACAGGGGCGGATTGAGAATATGCTGCCCTATCAACGGAAGCTGAACGAGATTCTGACAAACTTCCTGAGTACGGATGTTACGGTAGAGTCTCCCTACACCGAGGAGCGTCCGGTAGGGAAGGTGGCAATTGTGGCATTCTCGTCCAATTCGTCTTTATGCGGCGCTTTCAACTCCAACGTGGCAAAGATGCTGGAGCGTACACTGGAAGACTACCGGTCGCTGGGCAAGGAGAATATCCTGGTGTATCCCGTAGGCAAGAAAGTGGAAGAAGCCGTAAGGAAATTGGGATATGAGCCGCAAGGCAGTTATCAGGAAATGGCCGACAAGCCTTCGTATGTACAGGCTTACGAGCTTGCCGGACTTCTGATGAAAGAGTTTCTTGAAGGGCGCGTCGACAAGGTGGAGCTGATTTATCATCATTTCAAGTCTATGGGCTCGCAGGTGCTGACGAGAGACAACTATCTGCCCATCGACTTAGGCAAGGTAGCCGAAGAAGCAACCGGGAGTGTCGGAAAAAGCAGTTTCAACAATGATTACATTGTAGAACCCTCTGCTTCCCAACTGGTGGCCGAGCTTCTTCCTAAAGTGTTGAGCCAGAAGATTTATACGGTCCTCTTGGATTCGAACACTTCCGAGCACGCGGCACGTATGCTTGCCATGCAGGCTGCCACGGACAATGCCAATGAGCTGATTCAGGACTTGACGAAGCAATACAACAAGAGCCGCCAGCAGGCGATTACGAATGAGCTGCTGGACATCATTGGCGGAAGTATGAAATAATTTTTCCGGCAGGAAACAAGGAGATGTGTCAAAATACACTTGACGGTTTCTTTTAGGCACGGATTACACGGAAAACACGGATTTCACAGATTTTCTTTATTCTTTTTCTGTGAAATCCGTGTTTTCCGTGTAATCCGTGCCTAAAAAAGAAACCAATAGTAAGCGGACTTTAGTTTTGACACACATTCTCTTTTTTTACGGATGCCGTCCGTGCGGCAAAAAACATTCGGCCGGTTTTTCTTTTCCTTGGTTTATTTGTACTACCTTTACCGTTCTAAAATAAACCGAAAAGAACAATGGAGCAGAACCCCGAATCAGCGCTTGCGTGGCAATTCATCGAAAGCACAGGCACTCATCTTTTTCTGACAGGCAAAGCCGGAACCGGTAAAACTACTTTTTTGCGCAAGCTTAAGCAGGAAAGTCCCAAACGTATGGTAGTCGTTGCGCCCACCGGCATAGCGGCTATCAATGCCGGAGGTGTTACCATCCATTCGTTCTTTCAGATTCCGTTTGCGCCTTATGTGCCCGAAAGTTCGTTCAGTACGAATGGAAAGGCAAGCTACCGCTTCCGTTTCGGTAAGGAGAAAATCAATATCATACGCAGCATGGACCTGCTGGTGATTGATGAAATCAGTATGGTACGCGCCGACCTGCTGGATGCGGTAGATGAAATGCTCCGCCGCTACCGCGACCCCTACAAACCGTTTGGCGGTGTGCAGTTGCTGATGATTGGCGACCTGCAGCAGCTGGCTCCCGTGGTGAAAGACGAGGAATGGCAGATGCTCAGCAAGTACTACGACACTCCCTATTTCTTCTCCAGCCGCGCGCTGAAGCAGACGGAATATTGCACCATCGAGCTTAAGACCGTATACCGGCAGAATGACGGAGACTTCCTGGAGCTGCTGAACCGCATCCGTGAGAACCATTGCGACCCGCAAGTGCTGGAAACGCTGAACCGCCGCTATCTCCCCGGCTTCCAGCCTCGGAAAGAGGAAGGATATATCCGTCTGGTCACCCATAACTATCAGGCGCAGCGTATCAACAGCTACGAGCTGGAACAGCTTCCGGGACGTACCTATGCGTTTCGCTCTACTGTCGAGGGGAAGTTTCCCGAATATTCATACCCCACGGACGAAGTTCTCGAACTGAAAGAAGGCGCTCAGGTGATGTTCGTGAAGAACGACTCCTCCGGCGAGCACCGCTACTACAACGGTATGATTGGTGAGGTAACCTCCGTCTCCTCCGGCAGTATCGAGGTATGCGCCAAAGACAGCGGGGATACTTTCCTGTTGCAGGAAGAGGAGTGGGCGAATGCAAAATACGTCTTGGACGAAGAGAGCAGGGAGATTGTAGAAGATATTGAAGGCACCTTCCGGCAGTTTCCCCTGAAACTGGCGTGGGCCATTACAATCCACAAGAGTCAGGGGCTTACGTTTGAGCGTGCCATTATCGACGCCAGCGCATCCTTTGCGCATGGGCAGACGTATGTGGCACTGAGCCGTTGCAAGACGCTGGAAGGCCTGGTGCTCAGCGCACCGCTTTCGGCAAAGGCTGTTATCAGCGACCGTGCCGTAGACCGGTTTACGGAAGAAGCCCGCCGGAACGAACCGGACGAAAACCGCTTCCATTCACTGCAACGTGCCTATTTTCACGGGCTGCTGTCGGAACTGTTTGATTTCCTGCCGCTGGCACAAGCGTTGCAGCGCTATGTACGGCTGGTCGATGAACATCTTTATAAACTCTATCCCAAGCAGCTTGCCGCCTACAAAGAGGCGGCGGAGCGTTTCCGCGAAAAGGTGGTAAAAGTGGCGCAGAGGTTCGGCATACAGTACAACCGCCTGATTGACGCCGCACAGGACTATGCTGCGGACGAAACCCTGCAGGAGCGGATTGTTGCGGGAGCCGGTTACTTTAAAGATGAAATGGCGCTTTTGTATCCCGTATTGATAGGGCCACGCGCTCTTGCCACGGATAATAAGGTGCTGAAGAAGCAACTGAACGCAGCCAAAGAGGATTTGAATACTCTTTTCCTGTTGAAAAACAGACTGCTGGCATACATAACGGAACGCGGATTCAGCACAGCCGGGTATTTGAAGCGGAAAGCCATACTGTCTATCGGCGAGCATGCTGTCTCCGGCAAAGAGGACCTGAAGCGGAGAGGCATGCTGGATACGGTGGAGAAGAACATGCAGGACCGCAAAAGGAAAGAAACGGCAGCATCTTCCGTTCAAGTGCCTTCGGACGTACTGCATCCCAAACTATACGACCGCCTGGTGGCTTGGAGAAACACGGAAGCAGCCCGTTTGGGGCTGCCGGTCTACACGCTCATCCAGCAAAAGGCCATCTTGGGCATCAGCAACCTGTTGCCTGCCGACAAGGACATGCTTGTCCGCATCCCTTATTTCGGGAAGAAAGGGGTGGAGAAGTACGGAGACGCCATTCTGGAAATAGTATATGCGTACTGCAAGGAGAAAGGATTGGAGGAGCCGGATCTTATGCTTTAGTATGGTCGAACCGCTGTATCTGATTATACCAGTCTGTGAGGCTTACGGTTAAAACGGCGTTCGGTTGCCCTGCTGTACTTCGATGCGTATGCCGAATGCACCGTTGGCGGATTTCATTTCAAATGCTCCCTTGAAGTTGTTCTTCTCCCACGGCAATGCCGAACGGTTGGGAACTTTCCAGCCGTCCTTGTCGTACTCGCCGTATGTATTGATACGCATTCCGTTCTTCAGTTTGAAGCTGCCCATTTGCAGGTTCTCCGGCGATGACCAGAAGCCCGTCAGCCCAAACGGATTCATGCTGTAAACGGTGGCGTTGGTGAGCGAGAACACATTTGAAAGCCCCTGCGAGTAGGTCGCGTCCGGGTTGAGACGGAATATCCGGCTGTAGTCTTTGCTTGCATCCGGTATTTCCAACGTAAACCGGGGCAGGCGGGGAGCTTCCATTCTCATGAGGCTCATGTCCAGGAGAAAGCCGTCATAATTCTTCGTTTCGGGTAGGAATGTCCCTTCGGGCGGCGTCCCTTCGGGCAGGCTATGGGAGCGTATGCTGTCACCCTTCGTTTCGGTTTGGGCGTGCAGTGAAACGGCACTTGCCAGCAGGGCGATGATAAAAAAACAAACTTGTTTCATGATTGGGCACGGTTATTGTTTTCTTCTCAGACAAAGATAATCCTTTCCGTCAATTTTCTGAAACTTCTTTATATTATTTCTCATTCTTTATACTAAACCGAATTCTGCGGTTTGTGCCGTTGTTATGCTTTTCTTTTCTTGTAAGAAGGCATATTATTTCTAACAAACCATACCTTAATGGATACTGAAAGCCCCGTCCACAAGCAAGGCATGCCCGTCTACGAAACTAGCCTGCGGACTGCATAGCCAGAGTACCGCATTGGCTATCTCTTCGGGCTTTCCGAGGCGGCCTGCCGGAATGTCGCGCACCAGTTCCGTTTCAAGTTGCGGGTTGCGGCGCATTAAATCCTCCGCCATGAGGGTGCGGATAACTCCGGGGCATACGGCATTAATACGTATATTCTTTGCCGCATAATCAATGGCGGCAGTACGGGTCAGTCCTATCACGGCATGTTTGCAGGCAATATAAGCTGCCTGTCCCGGAAATCCCGTTACGCCGCCCTGCGAAGAGGTGTTTACGATGGCTCCCCCGCCTTGACTTAACATTTGGAGAATTTCATGGCGCATGCAGTTCCATACGCCTTTCAAGTCAACGGCAACCGTGCGGTCGAACTCATCATCCGTGATTTCCGCCATGGGACGTTGCGGGGTCTGTATTCCCGCATTGTTTAACGCCGCATCCAGTCTGCCGAAAGAGTTGACAATCCAGTCTATCATACCTTTCACAGCCTTTGTGTCCGATACGTCGCAACGGTAGGCTACTGCTTTATAACCTTCTTTCACCAGACTTTCAGCCTGTTCTTCCGGTTCGTTTATATCTGCCAACACGGTGATATATCCCGCTTTTGCAAACGCCTGCGCACAGGCAAGCCCGATTCCCGTTGCAGAACCGGTGACTAATGCTACTTTTTCTTCCATTGTCTTCATTGTTTTAATGTGATTAATTCCGTTTGCAAAAATACCCGGATATCGGACAAGGGAAGATACCCTGATTACAGAAGCTTGTATCCTATTTACGGATTTGGCAGGCGAGTGTCCGTAAAGGCATTGCAGCTATCAGGTCGGCATCAGTTAACTGTCAGTTTATGTTAACTATCAGTTTATAGCCTATCCCCCGCACGTTTACGATGCGGATGCGGTCGTCTTGCGCCAGCTTGTGGCGCAGCTTCGTTATGAATACGTGCAGGCTGCGGGAGTTGAAAAAGCTGTCGTCTCCCCAAAGGTCGAGCAGTACATTCTGGGTATTGACCACCTGATTGCGGTTTTCGCAGAGGCGCTTCAGTATTTCCGATTCGCGGTGTGAGAGTTCCATTTCCGTATCGGCGTGCGGAGCAGCACCGGTTCCTGTATACGACAGCCGTTGCGTGACGGGGTTGAACCGGTAATTGCCTATTTCAAAGTCGGTGACTTCTTTGGGAGCAGGTTCCGTAAAGTTGAAAGCCTTGCCCGCCAGCGCCTTGATGCGGATAATCAGTTCCTGCATGCCGAAAGGCTTTTTTAGATAATCGTTGGCGCCGAGTTCAAAGCCCTCTACAACATCATTGATGGCAGAGCGTGCAGTGAGGAAAAGCACCGGCGTGTGCTTGTCGGTCTGGCGGATGCGGCGTACCATTTCGAAGCCGTCCATACGGGGCATCATGACGTCTGCCACCAGCACATCGGGGCGCAGGTCGAAGAACAGGCGCAACCCCTCCTCGCCGTCGGCAGCGGTGTGGATAATGAAACTTTGCCCTTCCAGCGTGTCCTTTATAATCATGGCGAGGGTTTCTTCATCCTCAACCAGCAATACTTTTATTTTATCCATGACATCCTTATCTTTCTTGTTATTCTTGTTTATGTAATATCTGTATGTACTCCGGGGATATATTCCTGTTTCTCCTAAGTAAACTTCCGTTTCCGCCGGGAGAAACTTCCGTTCCCATTAGGGGAAACGACAGTTCCCTTTAAAGGAAACGCGCGTTCCCCTTAAGGGAAACCGGAGTTTCTTCCGGGGGAAACGGGCGGGTACTCCTTTTATCCGTTCGGAAACCTCAGAGTGAACGTGCTTCCTTTGCCCGGTTCGCTCTTTACCGTTACGCTTCCGCCGTGCTTTTCGGTCATGGTCTTGACATAGAACAGACCGAGGCCGTAGCCCTTCACGTTGTGCAGATTGCCGGTGGGAACGCGGTAGAACTTATCGAATATGTGGCTCTGCTTTTCGGGAGCGATACCTGTTCCACGGTCACTGATGGCGATTTCAACAAACTCTCCTTGTCCGGCAGAGGCGGTTTGCCGGCAACGGATGTTTACGTCCGCTGCTTCGGGCGAGTATTTTATGGCATTGTCAATCAGGTTGCTGATGATGTTGCTGAAGTGCGTACGGTCTGCCGTGAGGGTAAGTCCGGCAGGCTCGATGTCCGTAGAGATATGCACGGGCTTCTCCGCCTTCAGTTTATGCTGCTCGATAAGCGGTTCGAGAATGCTTTCCATGGACAGCGGTTCCGGATGCAGGCGGAAGGTCTTGCGGCGTTCCATGCTCATGGAGAGTATCTGCTCGACAAGTCCGCTGAGCCGTTGCAACTGCTCCTGGCAGATGCGCAGATACTTGTCGCGTTGTGCCTTTTCTTCCGCCTGGTTAAAGTTCAGCAGGGCATCGTTGGCGGCATAGGCTACGGCGATAGGGGTTTTCAGTTCGTGGGTGATGTTGTTGGTAAAGTCGCTTTTCATCTCCTCCAGCGTCTTTTGCTGCAAGATGGTGCGGATAAGTATCCAGAACGCGAAGCAGAGGATGATGAGGATAACGAACGAGGTAGTCAGAATGCCCGACATCTGCTTCAGCACCAACGGGGTAACGGGTTCCATCCAAAGGCGGTAGCTCTGATGGGTACTGATGTCGAAAGCGTACTCGTATAGCTTGGCTTCGGGGCTTGGAACGTATCCGGGAGTACCGGCCACGGCAAGCGTGTCTGTAAACGTATGGGGAGATGCTTTGTCGTTCGTATAGATATGCTCCAGGCGGTGGGGCAGCGTGATGCCCCGGTCTTTGAGCTGAAAGGTGAGCAGGCTGTCGTATACAAGGACATCGGGGTCGGAAATGACATCCAGGCCGGAGTGCAGGCCGCGCTGGAAATATGTGGCGAGTTCCAGCATGCTGTTCTGGTCGCGCAGAATAACATCCAGCCCGCTGTTTGCCCTCAGTGCGGCCTGGGGCGGAACATCGGTGTCTTTTATGGCGGCTTCCAGCTTCTTTTGGGCTGAATCGGCATTCAGCCATTGAGCCTTGTTCCGGTCTATGAAAAGTACATCGTCGGAGTCCGGGACGGCGATGCCATCACGGGTGATAATAGCCTGTACGGAGGAATTGTCCGAGATACTCATCAAAAGGGTGTCGCTCTTTTGATGAATGACCTGCTGGTCGGAGGTTTCTTCTTTCCGGCCGTTGCGGTCTATGCTGGTGGTGCTGTGTACATAGGTTTTGTTTTGCGTTCCGTCTTTCTCGAATCCGGCGGATACGCTCACTGTCCCATGGTCGGCACTGTCCTTGCGCATCCTTTCCACACGCAGCATCATTTCGTTATAGTCGCTCATGCGCATGGCTTCTATGATGTTGCGTTCCAGGTCGTTGCGCATGGTGCGGTACAGCCCGCCGAGCCAGTAGGCCTGGTAGGAGAAGATACCCGCCAAAGACAGGATAACGAGTATGGCAATGTATTTCAAAGGCAGTTTCATGGTGGTTCCTTGATATTTGTGCAGGCAAAGATAAGGAGTTATGGTGTGCGGTGTATCGTGCGATAAGACTAAATAACACTTCCGGTAACAGTAGATAACACTTGGTAAGCAGGCGATAACACAAAGTCGGGCGGGTAATGCCGTACTTTGCGGTGTGAAAACGAACTAAAACATCAAATACAATAAATTAAAACATCGAATACGTATGAAACGATTTTATCTGTTATCTGTAATCAGCCTTTTTAGTGCCGGCATCTCCGCCCAGGAAATCACCGGCGGAGAACGTACCCTCAGCGCCGACAGCATCATTACCTCGGATGTCCGCCTGGACAGTATCTACCAAAGCCTGCCCGAAGTGATGATTACCGGCGAACGCCCCGTAGTCAAAGCCTCGCAAGGCAAACTGGTGTATGACTTGCCGCGGCTTATCCGCGACCTGCCCGTGGACAATGCCTACGATGCCGTAAAGGAACTTCCCGGTGTAACCGAGATGAACGGCGGCTTGCAACTGGCAGGGCAGGGTGTCACCGTTATCCTGAACGGAAAAGTGACCACCCTCAGCGTCGAACAGCTTTACACACTGTTGCGGAGTATCCCCGCAAGCCGGATAGAAAAAGCCGAAGTGATGTACAACGCACCCGCCCGCTACCAGGTGCGCGGCGCACTTATCAACGTGCAACTGAAGCAAACCGCGGACGGTCCCTCTTCCTGGCAGGGCGAACTCTACGGCAAATACAATCAGAAGCATTACGAAGGTTTTGAGGAGCGCGCCAGCCTGTTATATAACGGAAATAAATTCTCAACGGATTTTCTTTACTCGCACAAACACGGCCGTACTTACACTACGACGGACAAAGATGCTATGCACGCTTTGGCGGATGGCTCGGTGTACCCGATGGCAACCGATGAGGTACGCCGCGGCCGTTCGCATACGCATAGTTTCCGGGTGGGAGCCGATTATACTATCGCTAAAGACCATCAGTTGAGCTTTGTTTATAACGGCAACTATACAACGTCTCACAACCGGATGAATATCAACGGTTCGCAGCAGTCCGCCACGGTGAGCAACAGTACCGACTGGCTTCACAACGGCCGGCTGGATTATTCTACGCCTTTCGGTATGAAAGCCGGTGTGGAGTTCACGTACTACCGTTCTCCGTCCGACCAGTTGCTGAACAGCCGCCTGCTGGAAAACGACGAGCTTGACTTCTTTACACAGGACTGCCAGCGCATTAACCGCTGGAAAATGTTTCTGGCGCAGGAACACAGCCTGGACAAGGGTTGGGGACTGAATTACGGTATTGTCTATACCACCGGCATCGACAACAGTTACCAATATTACTACGACCCGGAGACCGGCGAACAGTTGGGAGATGAAAATGCAACTTCGTTGGCAGCCGGTGATAATTCCGCCGGTAACTTCACTAATATGAAATCCCGCAAACGGGAAGAAACGCTGAACATCTATGCAGGTTTCAGCAAGAGTTTCGGCGATAAGCTCTCGCTGGATGCCTCGCTGGCTGTGGAGCGTTATAAAACGCCCGTTTGGAACCAGTGGGATTGGTATCCCACCGTCAACCTGAACTATATGCCTGCCCCCGGACATATCCTGCAACTTGCGCTGAGCAGCGATAAGCACTATCCCGACTATTGGGCCGTGCAGGATGCCGTTTCCTATATCGGCGGCGGATATTCCGAGATTCACGGCAACCCTCTGCTGAAACCTGCGCAAAGCTATGAGTTTCAAATGAACTATATCTTAAAGAGCAAGTACATCTTCAGCACCTGGTTCAGCCACACCAAGGACTACTCGGTACAGACGCTTTACCAGTCCTCGCAACGGCTGGTTGAAATCTATAAATACCTGAACTTTGACTACCGTCAACAGTTTGGCGTACAGGCATCAGTGCCCTTTAAGGTAAAGAACTGGTTGAATTCCCGCCTGACCTTTATCGGTATATGGCATCGCGAGAAAGACAGCGACTTTTGGGATATCCCCTTCGACCGCAAGCAGTGTTACGGCATTGCCCAAATGAACAATACCTTTACCCTTTCCACCAAGCCCGACCTGAAGCTGACCGTCACCGGATTTGTGCACAGCAAAGCGATTCAGGGAATTTACGACCTGCCTGTTTCCGGCAATGTAAATGCCGCCTTGCGCTATGGCTTTGCCAAGGGAAAGGCTGTCCTGAATCTGTATTGCAACGATATATTCGAGACCGGGCAGATTTCTCCGCGCATCCGCTTCCAGACGCAGAATGTAACCAACCATTACTCTTGTTTCCGCGAGTTGGGCGTATCGTTCACATATAAATTCGGCGGTTATAAGGAAAAGAAGCGGGAAAGAGTGGATACGTCACGGTTCAAATGATTGTTTGATAACCAATCCTGTTCGGGTAGTTAAGCTGATACTAAATTCTTTTTCATATACCAGCATTTTCCCTTCTTTTTTGTATTTTTGCAACTTTCAAAAAAACAAAGTTGTTATTTAAAGAAAAGACCCTGTATATGAAATCGGATATCGAAATAGCACGCAGCATTGAACTGAAGAAAATAAAGCAGGTTGCCGAAAGTGTCGGCATTCCCCGTGAAGAAGTAGAGAACTACGGCCGCTACATTGCCAAGATTCCCGAACACCTGATTGACGAGGAGAAGGTAAAACAGAGCAACCTGATTCTGGTAACCGCCATTACGGCCACAAAGGCAGGCATTGGCAAAACCACCGTCTCTATCGGTCTGGCATTGGGACTGAACAAGATAGGCAAGAAAGCCATCGTAGCCTTACGCGAACCCTCGCTGGGCCCGTGCTTCGGCATGAAGGGCGGAGCGGCAGGCGGCGGCTACGCGCAGGTACTTCCTATGGAGAAGATAAACTTACATTTCACAGGAGATTTCCATGCCATCACCTCCGCTCACAATATGATTTCCGCTTTGCTGGATAACTATATCTACCAGCATCAGGCGGACGGATTCGGCCTGAAAGAAATTATCTGGCGGCGTGTGCTCGATGTGAACGACCGCTCCCTGCGCAGCATTGTTACCGGACTTGGACCACGTACCAACGGGGTTACCCTGGAGTCCGGTTTCGACATTACACCCGCATCGGAGATTATGGCAATTCTCTGTCTGGCAAAGGATACGGAAGACCTCCGCAGACGTATCGAGAATATCATACTTGGTTTTGACTATGAGGGCAAGCCGTTTACAGTGAAAGATTTAGGTGTGGCAGGCGCCGTCACCGTACTGCTGAAAGACGCCATCCATCCCAACCTGGTACAGACCACCGAAGGAACAGCCGCTTTTGTGCATGGCGGTCCGTTCGCAAATATAGCGCATGGCTGCAACTCCATTCTCGCTACCAAAATGGCTATGACCTTCGGCGATTACGTAGTGACCGAAGCCGGCTTCGGTGCGGACTTGGGAGCGGAGAAGTTCTATAATATCAAATGCCGCAAAAGCGGTCTGCAACCCAAACTGACCGTTATCGTTGCCACTGCACAGGGATTGAAGATGCACGGCGGTGTCAGTCTCGACCGCATCAAGGAGCCGAACATGGAAGGATTGAAGGAAGGCTTCGGCAATCTTGACAAACACATCCGTAACCTGCGCTATTTCGGGCAGACCGTTGTGGTTGCCTTCAACCGTTTTGCCAGCGATACGGACGAAGAGGTAGAAGCTATCCGCCGTCATTGCGAAGAGGATTTGAAAGTGGGCTTCGCCATTAACAATGCCTTTGCCGAGGGTGGGGAAGGTGCGGTGGATTTGGCTAACCTCGTTGTGGAAACAATCGAAAAGAAACCATCCGCCCCGTTGCAATACACTTACGGGGAAAACGATACCGTACAGCAGAAGATAGAGAAAGTGGCATGCAACCTTTATGGCGCAAGTGTAGTGACCTACAGCAGCGCTTCACGCAAGATGATGAGGCTTATCGAAGAAATGGGTATTGCACATTATCCCGTCTGCATAGCCAAGACGCAATACTCCTTCTCTGCCGACCCCAAAATATACGGCGCTGTCAATAACTTCGAGTTCCACATCAAGGACATCGTTATCAACAACGGTGCGGAAATGCTCGTTGCCATTGCCGGTGAGATACTCCGCATGCCGGGGCTGCCCAAAGTGCCGCAAGCGGAGCACATCGACATAGGGATATTCAGTAAATGTCCCTAAAAAATAAGATGGCA
>ULXI01029379.1_pt1 | contig 14648 bp, 9 predicted proteins | sample 1961181 | NCBI WGS metagenome assembly ULXI01 (sample SAMEA4835835, study PRJEB28245) | human gut metagenome | biome: gut microbiome; material: fecal sample | place: Denmark | collected 2008 | reverse complement strand
AGAAAAGAACATTGCTGTGGAAAGATTAGTTTTTAGAGAAAAACAAGGTAGTACATCGCAGTTTTTTTCCTAACTCTTAGGTGTCATCTACGCACCATACTGCGACAATCAGTAGAAGCCTTTATCAAATCCACTTCTGTGCCCTACCCAAAGAACGCACAACGGCAGCAAACTCTTCCCGAGGAATGATAGCCTTATTACGTGTTTTCAAACGATTATTATAAACGGTCTGAGGTGAATAATGCAAGAATTCGGCAATCTTCACACTATCAGTGATACCTAAACGCACCAAAGCATAAATGCGCAATTCCGTATTCAGTAACTCACCATCTTTTAGCACAATCTGCTCGTCAGGATGGAGCAAGGCATTGAAGTCACTTACAAAATCCGGATAAATGTGCAAGAAGATAGCATCAAAGTTATGATAGAACTCTTTCAACTCATTCTGTGCCATAGAATGAGTATCGGTTAATGCTTTCACATCCTCCAACTGGTTTGCCTTAAGCTTACGATTGATATTTTTCCGATACTCATCCAGCTTACTGATATAATTGGAACAAATGGAAAAGACATAACCTATGTATTCCTCCTTCACATAGTTGGATTCACGAAGCTGATTATTGGTATCCCTCAACTGTTCATTCAAAGAAGTAAGCTGTACATTCGTTTCTGCCACTTGTCCGTGCATTTTCGAAAGCTCTTCCACATGCTTATTCAAGCGGTTGTTTGCCTCATTCAGCTGTTGGCGCGACTGCTTCAACCGCTTCATCTGCTTGTATATATATAGGAAGGCAAACAAGGATATCAAAGACAAGACACTGACCAGTACCAAATACATACGTAACCGCGCTTCTTGCCTCTGATTACGTTCCTGATAGATCTGATGAATGGTGTCCTGCACCGCAGAGATGCCCACTACCCTCACCCGGTTCCGATATGCCAAGGCATTCTGCAAGCAGTAACTCATGTAGACATAAGCATGGTCAATATCACCCAAACTAAAAAGTACCCCCGCCAGCTCTTCCAACGAAGCAATATCTTTATTGGAGATACGTACATCGGCCATAGCAGAATATATCAGGTAAGTCAGATAATTTTCCTGCTCATCGGACTCGCGATAAAAGCAGGCCAGCACGTAAGCATTCATGGCATCGCGCCGAGTGTCGAATGCAGAATTAAGAATTCCCTTCTGCAAACGTTCTTTAAAAACATACATACTGTCCGTACCTTGTACTACCTGCCCTTTATACCACAAGAACAAGGGGTCTTCAGGGGTAAGAACCATATTCAAAGAGTCCTTGTAAACACGCTCCAACTGTGCATAATGTTCATGCAAAGTACCCATTTCACTACCGGTATACTGATTGAAATGCGAATACAGATACAACATTTGTCCGTAATAGTCCACTAACAATTCTTTGGGGAGCGAACCGCCCGAGACTCCGTCCAACTCATCCTGGGCTTCTTTCAACAGACCGGTGGCAGCCAACAGAAAAGACTTTTTTATCTTCCACTCCATCTGCCGGTATTTATCATTCTGCTTATAAACTATGTCCAAATTGCCTGCCACATAATTCATTGCAGAATCGGCATTATAGACACAATACTCATCATAAAGATTTTTATTCAGCCAATATCTCTCCTCCAAAGTACGCACATCCTTTCGCAACTTGTGCAACTGGGCAATCTTCGCCTCTTTAAGCATAGCAAACGTGTTTTTTTGCGCAATCAGAGAATCAAGACGCACCAGCAGTTCTTTTATCTTTTCACTGTAAGGTGCCGCATTCAGAAAGGTACACCCCATCAGCAAAAATAGTAAAGCTATGATTTTTCTTTTCATTTCTATTATCTATATAAGGCTGAGAGCACAAAGATAAATTAATCTATCTAAACATAAACTACCTCCACCCTAAAAAGTACATGAAATTTAAGAGATATTTCGACCGCTCAAAGCGACAAAACAGTATATACAGACCTCCTTCCATAGTGGCCGACCTTTACTTTACACAGTAATCAGCAAGAATACAACTTATTATATATCTGATATTTACATTTCACACAGACTTACTTCTCCATATTACCTGCCTATCGGACGAATAGGGTTGTCCGCTATCTTTGCAGCACAGAAAGAAAAGTGTACTATGGAAAACCACCAATCTCTATTAGGACATACTTTTCTAATAATAAATTAAATCTTTCAATTAAAGTACTATGAGAATGATTACAAGAAATCTTCTTACGCGGAGTTACAAGCTCTTTTTAACATTACTCGTACTGCTAATGTCAACAAATGCATTTGCCCAACGATTGACAGCTACGGGTAAAGTAACAGATGCTGCAGGCCTGGAGGTCATTGGCGCATCCGTATTGGAAAAGGGTACCGCCAACGGTGTTGTTACCAATCTGGACGGGGAGTTTTCCCTGAGTGTAGGACAGAATGCCACACTGGTAATATCCTTCATCGGCTACAAAACGATAGAGGTAAAAGCAACCACCAACATGAATATCACATTGCAGGAAGATAACGAACTGCTGGACGAAGTGGTAGTTATCGGTTATGGAAGTGTGAAGCGTAAAGACGTAACCACAGCCGTATCCACGGTTTCTACAAAGGATTTGGACCAACGCCCCATTGTATCGGCAGCCCAAGCCCTGCAAGGCAAAGCAGCCGGCGTGTCGGTTATGCAACCCAGCGGTGAACCGGGCGGAGGCATGAGCATCCGCGTACGTGGTACCACCTCATTCAACGGCAGCAACGACCCGCTCTACGTAGTGGACGGTGTGCCCGTGGACAACATCAACTTTCTCTCTCCCAACGACATTGAAAGTCTCTCTATCCTAAAGGATGCCTCATCGGCAGCCATCTATGGTTCGCGTGCAGCCAACGGTGTGGTACTGATTACGACCAAAGCCGGAGCAGAAGGCAATGCCAAAGTGGCACTGAACGTACAATATGGTATGACGAAAGTAGCCAAGAGCATGGATGCCCTGAATACAGAACAATACCGTGAGTTACAGGAAGAAATCGGGGCTGTCAACCCCGCTGCCCTTGAAGGTCTAACAGACCAGACAGACTGGTTTGATGAAGTTTACAAAACCGGACAGACCCAAAACTACCAGGTGTCCGTATCTAACGGAAACGAAAAGATGAAATACTTCCTCTCTGCCGGTTATCTGAATGAAAAAGGCATTTTGGAAGGCACGTACTTCAAACGATATAGCTTCCGTGCCAACATTGACAACCAGATACGCAGTTGGCTGAACGTAAGTGCCAATATCTCCTACTCCGACAATATCGGAAACACCGGCATCATTTCCGGTACGGGTGCCAACCGTGGCGGTGTAGTCCTCTCGGTTATCAACACACCGACCTATGCTCCTATTTGGGACCCTGAAAAGCCGAATCAATACAATAAGAACTTCTACGGGGTAAATATCATGAACCCGATGGAAAACCTGGCCCGCCAGAAAAACAACAAGAACAAGGAGAACCGCCTCATCGCATCCGGAGCCGCTACCATCAGCTTTCTGCCCAACCTGAAGTTGAAATCATCCATAGCCCTGGACCGCCGTAACGGTGTAAGCACCACATTCCTCGATCCAATATCGACCACCGACGGACGCAACAGCTTCGGTACAGCTTCCGACAACCGAAACATGAATACCGTATTGGTTTTCGACAATATATTGACTTACAACACCAACATCAAGAAACATGGTATCGACGTCATGGCAGGTTCTTCCTATACCAAATCGGACTATACCAACAGCTGGATAAACGGCTCACACTTCCGGGACGATAAGATACAGACTCTGAATGCCGCCAATAAAATTTCATGGGACGGTACCGGAACAGGAGCTTCACAGTGGGCTATCTCTTCCTATTTCGCCCGCGTGTCCTACAATTATGACAGCAAGTACATGCTTACCATGAACATGCGTGCCGACGGTTCGTCCAAACTGCATCCCGACCATCGTTGGGGCATTTTCCCGTCCTTCTCGGCTGCCTGGCGCATTTCATCGGAAAAATTCATGAAAGACATCACTTGGATTGATGACCTGAAACTCCGTGGCGGCTGGGGACAGACCGGTAACCAAAGCGGCATAGGCGATTACTCGTATCTGCAACGCTACAACATCAACCGCATACCGTGGTTCGAAGAGGGCAACGACCATGCTGTTCCCGGCATCAGCCAGGCCAACCTGAGAACAAGTGACCTGAAATGGGAAACCACCAGCCAGACCAACATCGGCCTTGACCTGACCGTACTGAACAACAGACTGACCTTCAGCATGGACTACTATTACAAGAAAACCACAGACATGTTGATGAACGTAAGTCTGCCTGCGGGTGCGGCAGCAACCACCAGCATCACCCGTAACGAAGGCGAGATGACCAACAAGGGATTCGAGTTCGCCATCAACTCCCACAACCTGACCGGCGAGTTTTCCTGGGATACAGACTTCAACATTTCTTTCAATAAGAACAAGCTGACCAAGCTGTCATTGCAGAAAATCTATACCGCAGCAAGCAGTGCCGAGGTGGTGAAAGAGAATATCGTACGCAATGAGCCCGGACGTCCTTTGGGTGGTTTCTACGGTTACATCAGCGACGGCGTAGACCCTGAAACCGGTAACCTGATCTATCGCGACCTTAACGAAGACGGCAAGATTTCCACTTCCGACCGTACCTATATCGGCGACCCGAACCCCGACTTCATCTACGGATTGACAAACACCTTTACATGGAAAGACCTCAGCCTGAGCATCTTCATCCAGGGAAGCTACGGAAACGACATCTTCAATGTGTCCCGTATGGAAACCGAAGGCATGTACGACGGCAAAAACCAGTCAACGGAAGTATTGAAACGCTGGAGAATCCCCGGACAGATTACGAATGTCCCGAAAGCCAACTTCAACATCAAGAACTCCACTTATTTTGTAGAAGACGGCAGCTACCTGCGTGTCAAAGACATTTCACTCTCTTACAACATCCGTTGCCGCCAGTTCAAGAAATGGGGTATCAGCCGCGTACAGCCTTACTTTACCGCCAGCAACTTGCTGACCTGGACCAGCTATTCAGGTATGGACCCCGAAGTGAACCAATATGGCAACAGCGGTTCTGTACAGGGCATCGACTATGGAACTTACCCGCAGAGCAAATCATTCGTTTTCGGTATCAATGTTGAATTCTAAAAAAGGAAGAAATAACTTATGAAACTAAACCATATATATAAAAGTATAGCTTGCGGTGTATTGTTGGCAATGACCGCAACCTCATGTGACTTGGACTATAATCCGGTAGACACCTACTCGGATGTAACGGAAGGAGTGAACAAAACTGATGAAAAGCCTATTTTCAACAGTGTGCAAGACGTGGAAACTTCAATGGTAACCCTTCACAAAAAATTTCGTGACCGGCAGGAGCACTGGTATGTCGACAAACTGCTTATCGGTGACGCTCATTCCGATAATGCCTACGCCGGAACAACGGGGGCCGAAGTGGTGCCTTACGAAACCAACTCCATTGAAGGCTCTAATTCTGTACTAAAACGTGACTGGGACCGTTTCTTAGGCGACATTGCCGTTGCCAACCGCATCATCGTGGGCTGTGACCAGCTCAAGGCACTCAGTGAAAGTGAACGCGGCAAGTATCAGTCACAAGCCAAGATATTCCGTGCCATGGTCATGTTCGATATGGTACGCTTATGGGGTAACTTCCCGGTCATCACTACCGTGGGCGGTGACATTACCGAAGACAACGTAGAAGAAATGTACCCGACCTATTTTCCTCCACAGAATACGGCTGAAGAGGCTTACGCCCAAATAGAGAAAGACCTGACTGAAGCAGTGGAAAACCCCAACACACCGACAAACGACACATCAGACAAGAGCATACTTACCAAATCGGTGGCACGTGCCATGCTTGCCAAGGTCTATGCAGAAAAACCTCTGCGCGATTATGCAAAGGTTATCAAATATGCCGATGAACTTGCTGCCGACGGCTTCGACCTCGTGGAAGACTTCAGCGACCTTTGGGCGTATGATACGGAAAAAAAAGACTGCCGGGTACGCAATACCAAGGAGGCAATTCTCGAAGCCCACTTTCCTCCCGGCTCCGGCAACTGGTGTACTTGGATGTTCGGCCGTAACTTGAGCAACTGGGATGAAAGTTTCACCTGGGCCAAATGGATTACCCCTTCCCGTGACCTTATCCGCCTCTATGAAGAGCAAGGAGACACGAAACGTTACAATGAATCTGTTGTATGGTATGACTGCGGATGGAGCAACTATTATCCGGCAGACCATTATGCCTTCATGTACAAATGCCGCTCTGCGTTCAACAGCATTATCTATCTGCGATATGCCGATATCCTGCTCCTCAAAGCCGAAGCAAAAATTATGGGAGAGGCTCCCGACCTGAACGGTGCAGCCGACATCATCGACCGCATCCGCAACCGCGCCGGACTGGGCAAACTTCCACAAAGCACCCGCAGCAGTAAAGAAGCATTGCTCCAAGCTTATATGGACGAACGCCGCATGGAGCTTGCCTTTGAAGGACAGCGCTGGTACGACCTTTGCCGCCTCAATAAGGTAGAAGAAGTGATGAACGCCGTTTACGCCAAAGACAGCGGCCGCCATGCACAAGAAAATCTGTTCAATGAGAACTCCTATCTGCTGGCTATTCCCCAAGGAGCCATCGACCAGAACGAAAATCTGATACAGAACCCGGGCTATTAATACTAATGAGTAATATAAAAATCAATTGAATATGAATTTAAGAAATATATTCACTACCGCATTAGGCTGCTTCACCATACTGGCAGCCTGCGGCAATGACAATGACAGTAACATCACCCCTACACCGGAACCCAAGCCAGACCAACCCACGGAAGAGGCAAAGGATGTTACCCTCTATGTAACGAACACCAGTCGTACTTATGATTTGACAAAGTCCGGGCTGGCCTTCGGCACCGGAAGCAACATGTCACCTTCTACCGTGACACTCAACCCTGCCACCCGCTATCAGGAAATGGACGGTTTCGGTGCAGCCATCACCGGCTCTACCGGTTACAACCTGATGCAGATGACACAAGAGAACCGCACGAAGTTTCTGACTGAAACATTCTCGGACAAAGAAGGCTATGGCTTCAGCTATGTACGTATTGCCATCGGTTGTTCCGACTTCTCATTCAGTGAATTCACTTGCTGTGACGAAAAGGGGCTTGAGCACTTTGCCCTTCCGATGGAAGACACCAAATATGTGATTCCTATATTGAAGGAAATTCTGGCAATCAATCCTGCCGTCAAAATAATTGCCGCTCCCTGGACATGTCCGAAGTGGATGAAAGTGAAAAGCCTGCAGGAACGTGTACCCCATGACTCATGGACCAGCGGACACTTGAACCCCGAATATTACAGAACGTATGGCGACTATTTCGTAAAATGGATACAAGCTTTCGAAAAGGAAGGCATCAAAATCCACGCTGTGACTCCGCAGAACGAACCGCTGAACCACGGTAACTCAGCATCCTTGTTCATGGGATGGGAAGAAGCCCGTGACTTCATCAAGACCGGCCTGGGCCCTGCCTTCAAAGAAGCCGGAGTTACTACAAAGATTTATGTTTTCGACCATAACTATAACTACGACAATCTGGCCGATCAAAAAAGTTACCCCACCAAGATTTATGATGATGCGGAAGCCTCACAGTACATTGCAGGTGCTGCCTACCACAATTATGGCGGCAACCGTTCCGAACTGCTGAACATCCATAAGCTTTACCCCAACAAGGAATTGCTTTTCACAGAAACGTCTATCGGCACCTGGAACTCCGGCCGCGATTTAGAAGCACGTCTGCTTAACGATATGGAAGAAATAGCATTGGGGACAGCCAACAACTGGTGCCGCGGTGCCATTGTGTGGAACCTGATGTTAGACAGTGACCTGGGACCGGTAAGCCCTTCAGACGGTTCTTGCAAGACCTGCTACGGTGCAGTGGATATTGACAATACAAACTATTCTAAAATTGTCCGTAATTCCCATTATTACCTTATCGGGCACATGTCTTCAGTCGTGAAACCGGGAGCTGTACGTATCGGAACGACCGGTTACACAGCCAACGGAATCACCTACTCCGCCTTCGAGAATACGGACGGTACCTATGCATTCGTATTGGCAAACAACAATGCAGATGCCAAGCGAATCACCGTAAGCGACGGCACACACTACTTTTCCTACGAAGTTCCGGCCAAAGCAGTCGTTTCTTACCGTTGGAAAAAATAAAACTAATAATTTAAACAGAAGATTATAATGAAAAGCTTAAAATACTATCTAATGGCATTGGCAGGCATAGCCATGCTGAATGCTTGCAGCGATGACGATCCGGTTCCCGGCAACCCGACAATGGACTTTCAGGCAGAACCTTCTTCAGCCTTGTTCGGAGACAGTCTGCCTTTTACAATCAAGGCATCGGACGCAGATGTACCCCTTTCCACGTTAAAAGCGCGGTTATACTTCAGCGACGAAATGGTGTCAGAGACTATAATCCGTACAAAAGTAAACGGTCAAGACTATACCGGGAAAATATATGTTCCCTATCTGGCAAATATTCCCAACGGAACAGCTACATTGAAGTTCATTCTACAGAACATCAATTTCACAATTACAGAGAAAAGCTATGACGTGGCGCTGAGCCGTCCGGACTTCCCTTACCTGACTCTGGTTTCGGGAGACCAGGAATACCGCATGGAAAAAACCGCAGCCAATCAGTATAGCGTGACCGGTGAATTTGCACAAAAAGTAAAAGGATACATCAAAGCTCCTAAAGTAGGTGCCAACGGCAATGAAATCAACTTCGGATGGAGTAACGGTGCCATTACGCAAGGCACCTCCAGTGAAATCACCTTCTCCAGTCTGTCAGCTGGAGAATATTCCATCTCCTTCAATACGTTGACTTATGCAGCCGCTCCTTTCGTGAAACTACTGCTGAACGGTTCTGAAATGGAGATGGTGGATGATGACCATTACAGCATCGACCTCAATCTGAAGCAAGGGGACAACATCACTGCAGACATTCCCAACTTCGACCAATATTGGATAGACCCCGACTTCTTCGAAAAGAATGAAGACGGTTCGCTGAAGTTCCTGCCCATCGATGGAACTTATCGCGTCATTGCCAACCTGGCCCTGAATTATCTGGAAGTATTGAAAATGAACGGAACAAGCACCGCCACTCTGAACGATGACGGAACCGGCGCCCTTTGGATTATCGGTGACGGTATCGGTAAACCTTCCGTAGCGACCAATGCCGTAGGTTGGACTACAGAAAAAGGTCTCTGCATGTCACAGATTGAAGCGAAGAAGTATCAGGTAACAGTAGTAGCGGGAGAGCAAATCAAATCTGATGACATCAACTTCAAGTTCTTCCACCAGCAAGGTTGGGGAGGTGAATATAAAAACGATGCCTTGTCTACCACCAGTGACTTAGTATTTATAGGTGACGGTACCAACGGACGTGATGCCGGCAACTTGGGCCTCGTAGAAGGCAAAAGCCTGGAAAACGGTGTCGCTTACCGGTTCACAGTTGACGTAACGGCAGGTGTCTCTTCGGCAGTTCTGACAGTAGAAAAGGTAGAAAGATAGACGGATAACGCAGAAGATTAACTAAATGAGAAAGGGGCTGGCTCTATAAAAGAGTTCAGCCCCTCTTGTTTATGCAGAATATATGTTCCGGATTTAGCTTAAACCTTCTTTCGCCTCTTCTTGTGGAATACGTATCGAAGTGTAAAGCTCAAGAATGGCGGCTATCGTCAGAGACACAATCCATTCATTGCCCCTTGTAAAGAGCATGAATGCCCCCGTAAGCACCAGCAAAAGCGCACCGAATATTTGCTGTCGGCGCAGGCGTTTGACAGTGGGACTTTTACATTTGGACGGAGAATTAATTTGGGCCAAAGCAACCATCGTAGCGCCGATAGTATATATATAAGGTGAAAGAGGCCAGCCCGTGATATAAACGGCAGCTCCTGCCAAGAGCATCACGGCCCCTACTGCGAAAAGGGCGGGTATCAGTTGTTTCATTCTTCTATATCTTCTTCAAATACATAAATATCCTCATTGGGCTTTTTCATCAGATACTTCTCACGGGCAATCCGTTCGATGGCACCGGAGTCGACGGCAAGCTCATTGAGCCGTTCGGTATTCTCCTCGTATTCCTTGCGGTACTTTTCTATTTCATCGCGCAGACGGCTTTCTTCCCGGGCGTAACCCAAACGGCGTACAACACTGTTCTCATCCAGGAACCCGATAATTACAGCAAACAACGCAAGCGTAATCAGATATTTATGCTTGCGGACAAAAGACCAAAGAGAAGCAAGTTTATCCATCTCGTTATCTACTATTTAGCAATTTATCATTCATGATGGAGCTTGTCCATCATATAACTTCACGTCACAAAGATAAGAGGAATAACCGAAAGATTTCTTTTTTTTGTGTACATTTGCACAAAAAGCAAAGAATATCCCAAATATGGAAAACTATATCGTATCTGCACGGAAATATCGTCCCTCGACCTTTGAGTCCGTAGTAGGCCAACGTGCACTGACCACTACCTTGAAGAATGCCATTGCCACCGGAAAACTGGCGCATGCCTATCTTTTTTGCGGTCCGAGAGGCGTGGGAAAAACAACTTGTGCCCGTATCTTTGCTAAAACAATCAACTGCATGAGCCCCACAGCAGACGGTGAAGCATGCAACCAGTGTGAATCCTGTACTTCCTTCAATGAGCAGCGCTCCTACAATATCCATGAGCTGGATGCCGCCTCAAACAACTCTGTGGATGACATCCGCCAATTGGTGGAGCAGGTACGCATACCACCTCAAATAGGTAAATACAAAGTATATATCATTGACGAGGTACATATGCTGTCCGCCTCGGCTTTCAATGCTTTCCTGAAAACACTGGAAGAGCCTCCACGCCATGCCATATTCATCCTTGCCACTACCGAGAAGCACAAGATACTGCCCACCATCCTTTCACGCTGCCAAATATATGATTTCAGTCGGATTGGTGTGGAAGATACCGTAGCACACCTCGCATATGTCGCCTCCAAAGAAGGTATCACTGCTGAACCGGAAGCGTTGAATGTCATTGCCCTCAAAGCAGACGGCGGTATGCGCGACGCACTATCCATCTTCGACCAGGTGGTAAGCTTCACCGGAGGACACATCACCTATAAGAGCGTGATTGAAAACCTCAATGTGCTGGACTATGAATACTACTTCAAACTAACCGGATTCTTTCTTGAGAACAAAATCAGTGACGCGTTGCTATTACTGAATGATGTGCTCAACAAAGGCTTCGACGGCAGCCACTTCATCACCGGACTTTCATCCCACCTGCGCGACTTGCTTGTCAGCAAAGACCCGGCGACACTGCCGTTGCTTGAAGTGGGCGCAAGCATCCGCGAACGTTACCAAGCACAAGCACAGCAATGCCCCCTCCCTTTTCTTTACCGTGCCATGAAGCTCTGCAACGATTGTGACCTGAACTACCGTGCCAGTAAAAACAAACGGCTACTGGTAGAGCTCACTCTGATACAAGTGGCACAACTGACCGCCGAGGAGGACGACGGTGCCAATGGGCGCAGCCCTAAACAAGCTATAAAACCCATATTCACGCAGCCTGCCGCCGCTCAGCAGCCACAGGCCACTGCTGCCACGCCCCAACAAACCGTACAGCCGGCAGTACAGACAAACAGCACTCCCCAACCTGCTGCCACGCAGCATAGTAATGCAACAACTCCACATGCCACACCTGCTGCCGTATTAATGGCGCAAGGGAGAGAAGAGAAAAAAATTCCGGTCATGAAAATGTCCGGATTAGGGGTCTCCATCAAACGCCCCCATATAGAAGAGGAACAAAGAAACCCTTCATCTAACCCTACTGCCGCCCACCAAGCAGCACAACCGGAAGAAGACTACATCTTCAATGAAAGGGATTTGAACTATTACTGGCAGGAGTATGCCGGACGTATGCCCAAGGATCAAGTAGCCATTGCCAAGCGCATGCAGAACATGCGCATCACTTTAATAAATGACACAACTTTTGAGGCTGTGGTAGACAATGAAATCGTTGCCAAGGAATTTACCGGCATGATACCCACTCTGCAAAATTACCTACGTACCCGGCTAAAGAACCGCAAAGTCACCATGACTGTCCGGATTAGTGCTCCTACAGAAAAGGTACGTGCCTACGGACGCGTTGAAAAATTCCAGATGATGGCACAAAAGAACAGTGCCCTATTACAACTAAAAGAAGAGTTTGGTTTGGAACTGTATTAATCCCTTCCAATCGCCTGCATAAAGTTGCTAACAAATTGAGTATAAAGGATAAAAAAAGCATCTATTTAATTTTTTATTTATTCATTTATATTTATTTTTGCCAATAATAAACAAAAGAGGCAAACAAACATTTGAGAACAAAAATGATTATATGGATGCTATTGGGGCAGATACTGTATACTTCTGTCTTATCAGCACATACAATAGCCAATCAAGAAAAGCAGAGTATTCTGCAATCATTGGTCAAAAGACAAGTTCTCTATGATGACTCCATATCCATAGACAGTGTCATTGCGTGGAGCGAGCAACTTCTTCCCACCCAACAATCAAATGAAGATAGAACAACGTATTTTCTATTACAACTTCAATTGGCCAATGCCTATACATTGCGCGGCGATATCAGCTTAGCGACGAACCGGGCACAACTTATGTACGAAGAAGCTAAAGCAACAGACTACCAATTTGGTATGGTAGTGGCCAACCAAGCCATCGGAGACGCCTATAATACAATAGCCAACATGGGGGATAAAGCCCTGGAATCATACCAGGATGCTTTGACTGAACTATCCAACATTTCAGACCAGCATCCATATAGGGCACAGCTTCTTTTAAAAATGTCCAACGTTCTGCAACGGAAAGGACGTCTGGAAGAAGCGGAAAAAATCCTGGAAGAGCTGGAGAAAATATTATATCAGGAGCCTGACTACCCGACAGACTTCTTTTTCTGCATCGAAAAGACGAATTTTGCCATTTCCCATGGACACCTCTCACAAGACTATCTTGATGAAGCAAACATCTGGCTCCACAAAATGGACTCCATTTACCAACTGCACCCAGAGAAGTTCTATCGGTTTCACTTGGATTATACCACTGCCGCCTACTATAGAGCCATGGGAAATTGGGACAAACAATACTGGAAACAAGCTCTGGACATCTACTCCAAATTGCAAGCAGAATACTCCGGTAATAAGCGCTCCACGTATTACCGCTGGACTTCGCTGGAAAAAATCTATCTCTGTAAAATACAAGGCATGGCCATGGAAGCCTGCCGAATCTACCAGGAATTGTATCCTCCTATAGATACACTCGCTTCACAAAGCTATATCCGGCAAATCAATACGATAAAGGCAAAATACCAGGTAGATAAGGCAGAGACGGCCAGCAATAACGAATACAATAAAATCATAACCAGCATATTGGTAGGAACGATGGCATTAGTAACGTTATTTGTTCTACTTGCCATCCTACTCAAAAGGCAACGGGAAAAGGTGAAACTCTCCACCCAAAAACTGGCAACATCACGGATAAATGCCGAAAATGCCATGCGTGCAAAAAGCGTGTTCCTCTCGAACATGAGCCATGAAATCCGTACCCCACTCAATGCATTATCGGGCTTTTCATCCCTATTGACGGAAGAGGGACTGGACGATGAGACACGCCGTCAGTGCAATGAAGTTATCCAACAGAACTCAGAACTATTGCTGAAGCTTATTAACGACGTGATAGATCTATCGAGTCTTGAATTCGGCAAACTGCAATTCTGTATTGCACAACATGATGCCGTAAGCATCTGCAGAAACGTGATAGATACCGTGAACAAAGTGAAACAGACACAAGCTGAACTTACATTCACCACCGAGCTGGAAGAAATGCCCATCGAGACTGACGACTCACGCCTGCAGCAAGTCCTGATTAACCTACTGATAAATGCTACCAAATTTACCCCACAAGGCAGCATTGTCCTAAAGCTGGAAAAAGAAACGGACGACACCGTACTATTCACCGTAACAGATACCGGTTGCGGCATTCCCAAAGACAAGCAAGCCAACATTTTCCAACGTTTTGAAAAGCTGAATGAGAATGCTCAAGGCAGTGGGTTGGGACTCTCCATATGCCAACTTATCATAGAGCATATCGGCGGACAAATATGGATTGATTCAGAGTATGCCGAAGGCTCACGCTTCTGCTTCACCCATCCCATAAGCCAGAAAGGCAGAAAGGAGAATAAGAAATGAAACAGATATTTACATTGCTCATTGCCTTATGCTGGCTGTTACCGTCCGCACACGCAGATGTGCGACGGACAGAAGCCAAGGATAGCCTGCTACGTATATATCTTGCCTCCCCAGCCGATACCACCAGATTGGAAACCCTATATCAGATAGCACTGCTTGACCAACTGTCACCGACATTCATCTATTACGAGAACAAATTACTGGAAGAGGCCATCGCCCAGAAAAATATACTTTACCAGAGTGCGGCCATATATGCGCACATTATTTATTACTACAACCTACTGGACCAA
>ULXI01061754.1_pt1 | contig 14664 bp, 10 predicted proteins | sample 1961181 | NCBI WGS metagenome assembly ULXI01 (sample SAMEA4835835, study PRJEB28245) | human gut metagenome | biome: gut microbiome; material: fecal sample | place: Denmark | collected 2008 | reverse complement strand
CGGAAGAGAAGAATCCGGCTTTGGCGATATTTACCACCATCATACGTTTCCACTTTTCCTGATCCTCGTAGTCTGCAAACATACGGTCTTTGGTTGCAATATAGTCTTCCAGATCCAGCAGGGTCATGAACCAGTCCTTATTCAACAGCTCGTTGTAGAGGCGCTCCAGATTCTCCTTATGACCAACTGCCAGCGCCTGATCGCTTACGATGAAGTCCACTGCTGCTTTGATCACAGGGCTCTTCTCATAGAAGCTTCTGGACACGTAGTCTGCCTTTGCATAGTGATCGATAACCTGCTCGCTGTTTTCGCCGAAGATATAGATGTTGTCCTCACCAACAAGGTCGTGGATTTCAACGTTTGCACCGTCAGCTGTGCCCAGTGTCACCGCACCGTTTAACATCATCTTCATGTTGCCGGTACCGGATGCTTCCTTGGAAGCCAGAGAGATCTGCTCGGAAATATCGCAGGCAGGGATCAGCTTCTCTGCATAGCTTACGTTATAGTTTTCTACCATAACAACCTTCATGTAGTCCTTTACATCCGGATCGTTATTGATGATCTGCTGCAGGACTAAGAGCAGATGGATGATATCCCGTGCAATGACATAAGCCGGAGCTGCCTTCGCGCCGAAAATAAAGGTCAGCGGACGGGCAGGCTTTTTACCGCCTTTGATCTCCAGATATTTGTGGATGATATACAGTGCGTTCATCTGCTGTCTCTTGTACTCATGCAGACGTTTGATCTGAATATCGAAAATGGAGTCGGGATTTAATTCCTCGCCTTCGTGCTCTTTGATATGAGCAACAAGTGCTTCTTTCTTCTCTCTTTTGATCTTTACCAGATCGTTTAAGAATTCCTCGTCATCCTTAAATGCAAGCAGCTTTTCCAGCTCCATCGCATCCTTCTGATAGCCGGTTCCGATCTTTTCGGTAATCAGGGCAGCCAGCTCACGGTTGCAGGAAAGCAGCCATCTGCGGAAGGTAATGCCGTTTGTCTTATTATTGAACTTTTCAGGATAAATCTCATAAAATGCATGCAGCTCGGTATCCTTTAAGATCTCGGTGTGGATCGCAGCAACGCCGTTTACGGAGAAGCCGTAGTGGATATCCATGTGAGCCATGTGCACGCGGTTCTGATCGTCGATGATCTGCACCTTCGGATCGCTGTATTTTGCAGCAACACGGGCGGACAGCTCCTTGATGATCGGAACGAGCTGAGGAACCACCTTTTCCAGATAGGACAGCGGCCATTTTTCCAGAGCCTCTGCCAGGATGGTGTGGTTGGTGTATGCGCAGGTCTTGCTGACAACCTCGATTGCCTCGTCCATTGTAAACGCTTTATCGTTTACCAGGATACGGATCAGCTCCGGAATAATCATGGACGGATGGGTATCGTTGATCTGGATGACTGCATAATCGTACATCTTTCTCAGATCGTACTGCTTTTCCTTCATCTCCATCAGGATCAGCTGTGCAGCGTTGCTGACCATGAAATACTGCTGATAAATACGAAGCAGGTTGCCGGCTTCATCGGAATCATCGGGATATAAGAACAGGGTCAGGTTCTTTTCGATGGCTTCCTTATCAAATGTGATACCTTCTTTTACGATGCTTTCATCTACGCTCTCGATGTCGAACAGGCGCAGCTTATTGACACCATTGTTGTAGCCGACTACGTCAATATCATACAGACGGGAGGTTACCTTTCTGTCACCGAAAAAGACATCAAAGGAAACATCGGTTTTATTCAGCCAGGAATCCTTCTCGATCCAGTCGTTCTTTTCTGTGGTCTGAAGGCGATCCTTAAATACCTGCTTAAACAGACCGAAGTGATAGTTTAAGCCGATGCCTTCGCCGGGAAGACCCAGGGTTGCAATGGAATCCATAAAGCAGGCAGCCAGACGTCCCAGACCGCCGTTACCAAGAGACGGTTCCGGCTCAATCTCTTCGATTCTGGACAGCTCCTTGCCCTTGCTCTTTAATACACTTTCTACTTTTTCATAGATTTCCAAATTGATCAGATTGTTGGACAAAAGCTTACCGATCAGGAACTCGGCAGAAATATAGTAGATTTTCTTGTCACCGTCGTTGGGTACGGTTGCCTCTTCCAGTCCCTTTACCAGATACAGCAGTGCAACATAAACCTGCTCATCGCTTGCATCCTCCAGCTTTTTGCCGAAGAGCTTCTCAGACAGAGCTTCCAGCTCCCTGTCAATTCTCTGTTCCAGAATTTCTCTCCGGATCGTTTCTTCCTGTCTCATTCTTTCCTCCGTTTCTGCCGCCTGGCGGCAACTTTTGATTCATGACAATAGAATGCTCACAGAGCGTGCATTCTATTGTTTACTCTACAATGTCCTGGTAGCGCATCCGCACCAGTTCATATCCTAGCACTACGTTTCTTCCCTCTTCCAGATGCAGCAGGCGGTCAACCTCTTCCACCGCAGCAGCCGACACGCCATAAAAATCCTGACGCACCGTATTCATCTGCTTGCCCGCATAGCTCATGAGCGGGATTCCGTCAAAGCCGCAAACCGGATGGAACACATCCAGCTCCATCAATGCCCGCATCGCGCCGATGGCCATCAGATCCGATGCACAAACAAACACATCCATTCTGTCTGCATAAGAGAAGGTCAGCTCCCTCGCTTTTTTCTCACTGAAATCTCCGTATTCGATGGTCAATTCCAGCGCAAGCTCCTCTGCCAGCTTCTTCATCCCTGCAATCCGTTCTCCGGTTACAAAGGACTTTTTATCCCCTGCGATATAAAGGACCTTTGTACAGCTTTCATTGCCGAGGATCGTCTTTTTTGCAATTTCGTACTGGGCATTTTTCTGGTCAATCCAGACCGAAGACGTATTCCTGTCATGATAGGGTGCGTCAACCAGCACGATTTTAAACGCACCAGACGCAATCAGCTCTCTTAGAAATTCATCTTCCTCATTCATCCCATATGCGATAATTCCTTCGACGCTCTGAGCTTTTAAATAGCTGGTCAGCTCATCCAGTCCCATATCCGCTACCATGGAAAAAAACAGCGTTACCACATCAAGCTTTAATTCCTTTGCCCGGTGGATCGCGCCGGAAAGATACTGCAGGTTGATCTCATCCACGCAGCCAACTGTTTCCTCCAGCTTTAACAACAGGGCAACCCGCCCAAACTGTTTGGAGGAAAGTGCTGCTGCAACCGCATTGGGCGTATAGTTCAACGCTTCGATCGCCGCATTTACCTTGTCTTTCGTGCTTTCACTGACGCCTTCATAGCCGTTTAACACCTTCGACACCGTGGAGATCGCCACGCCTGCCTGTCTCGCCACATCTTTTATGGATGCCAAGCTTTCTCCTCCTCTCTGTTGGAAAACGTTTTCTAAATACATCCCTATCATAGATCAGAAAACGTTTTCCGTCAATATCAATATTTTAAGAATCATGTCAATTTTTTGTAAAAAAAGGCGGCAGGAGCTTTCGCTCCTGCACTCCTCGAGCGGGCATGTCCTGTGTTGTATCTTCCTCCTTGTTCTCTTTTCGTGCATCCTTATGCCTTATGGAACAGTCCGCCGTATGCCTGGCTGTAAGCTGCGACAAGTTCTTTTGCAAGAGAGTAGGAATTGATCAGCGGATGCAGCATCAGCGCCTGGACCGCTTTTTCCTCGGACTGTTCCTGTACCGCCTCTACGGTTTCCTTTTCGTACATCTTAATCAGACGCATCAGCAGATAGCAATGCTCCGGAACTTCCTCCACCCTCACCGGATGAATCCCGGTTTCATCCACATGACAGGTAATTTCCACCACATCACGATCCTCAAGACCGGGGATGCTTCCCTGATTTTCTACGGAAAGCACCAGATCGCGTCCGTCCTTGCTCTGCAGCCCCTCGATGCAGTCAAGCATAACGCCTGCATATCCCATGCCATCAGGCACTTCCAGCTGCCCTTTTTCCAGAAGCGGGCGCTTTGCAAGACCGGATTCGATACTCATGTAGGAATTCTCACGAACCTGCATATAGTACAGGAAAATCTGCAGTGCGCCTTCGGGATCGGCGTCCATATCCATCGCCTTTAACTCTTCCATCATCTGCTTGTTGACCTGCTCGATCGTCTGACCTCTGGTCGCGCCGGATTTTAAGATATTGGCGAGCGCTTTTTCCCGATGATAATAGTAGTAGAGATATTCATTCGGCAAAAATCCGATCATCCGCAACAAATCGGGATCGAACATGGAAAATTCCTGAATGCTCTTTAAAAATGCGTCGTCCGCAAGGAGCCTGGGCAGAATCTCCTCGTCCTTGATCTTCACGTTGCGAATCCAGGAAAGATGATTTAATCCGAAGAATTCCACATACAGGTCTTTTTCATCCACGCCGAGCTTTGCTGCCATACGGAATTTTGTGCTGCTGGGCGCATCGCAGATGCCGATCACCTTTTCATAGCCTGCGCTCTTTAACGCCTGTGTCACCAGACCGGACGGGTTCGTGAAATTGAAAATCCATGCGTTTGGGGCAATTTCATTAATCAGCCTGCAGTACTCCAGCAAAATCGGAATCGTGCGCACTGCCATCGAAAATCCGCCGACACCGGTCGTTTCCTGTCCGATTACGCCTGCGTTTAATGCGATTGTTTCATCCATAACACGGGAATGGTCGCCGCCGACGCGCAGCGTTGTTACCACATAATCCGCGTCCTGCAATACCTTACGCACATCCGCAGATTCCGTTACAATCAGATCCTTGTGATTTCTGTTTACCACATGTCGGCACAGCTTTGTGATGATCTGCTGTTTTTCCTGATTGATGTCATAGAGCGCTACCTCATCGATATGAAGTGCCTTGTATCTTGCCAGCAGGCCGTTGATAAAAATGACGGTTCTGACGCCAGCTCCCCCGATAACTGCGATTTTCATTTTGTTTCTTCCCCTTTCTTTTTTCCCATAAATTCCTTCAGTCCCTCTTTGTCCGGAAATCCGGTGTTGCCGCCGTACGCTGTCACGTTTAACGCGCCGCAGGCATTGCCGCAGGCCAGACATTCTTCCAGAGCTTTTCCGGTCAGAAATCCGTATACGAAGCCCGCATTAAACGAATCCCCTGCGCCAGTCGTATCCACAGCCTTTACCCGGTACGCCGGGAGAAAGACCTCTTTTCCGTTTTCAATCGCAAAGGAACCGCTGCTGCCGAGCCTGATGACCACCCTGTCGCAATCCTTCGCAAACTCCCGTGCCGCTTCCTGTGCGGTCTTCGTCCTGCCATAGTGAATCGCTTCTGTCTCGTTCATGAACAGCACGTCGATATACGGAAACAGCTCCTTGATCTGAGGATTCCATTCCCCGGTTGGATCCCAGCCCAGATCGAACGAAACGGTCGCCTCCGTCTCTGCTTTGACGCGTTTTAATAAAGAAAGATACGCCGCGTGGTTTTTGCTTCCCTCGTAGCCTGTCATATGGATATGCGAAGCGTTTTTCACGCCCTCGATATCCACCTTGTCGATAGAAATTCCCGCGTTCGTGCCGCGATACGTCAGAAACGACCGATCCTTTTCATTGGTAAAACTGATCGAAATACCGGTTTTCTCCGTCCTGCTCGTTTCAAGTAAGCTGTCGTCGATATTTTTTGCGGCAAATTCTTTGCGGATCAGCTCCCCGTAGCAATCGTCCCCGACCTCTCCCTGAAATACCGGATGCAGACCGAGCTTTCCAATGCCAAGCGCAAACAGCGCCGCGCCGCCGCCTACATAGGTATCCATAACCGGCACTTCATCCTCCTGCCCGGGCTTTGGCAGACTGGAAACGCCCGGAACAACAAGGTCTATATTTACATCGCCGTAAACATAGACGTCCCATTTTTTCCCTTCATAGTCCCCTCCATCTCTATTTTTCATTCTTTTTCAGCATACCATAAAGCACCGGGAAAATCAAAAGCATCTCAGGGCAGACAATCCCTTGACTTTTCCAAAAATTCTCTATACGCTAAAGAAAAGCCGGGTTCAAACTTCTGTCAAACCCGGACAGATTATTCATAATTTCAAGGGGAGGTTTTATAAAAAAGAATATGGTACAGAATCCTTATCAGAACGCGCTTTTGCCGGCTCCGGTCGGCGGCGGTTATTCCGACCCGGACTATTGGATCTGGTGCGGCTCCGTCGTACAGGGGGAAGACGGAGCCTATCACATGTTTGCGTCCCGTTGGCCGAAAGATCTCGGCTTTGGTGCAAACTGGCTGTTTAACTGCGAAATCGTCCGGGCTTCCAGCAAAAATCCGGAAGGTCCCTATACCTTTCAGGAGGTCGTGCTCGGACGCCGGGGACGCACTTTTTTTGACGGCATGAACGTGCACAATCCGTACATCCGCAAATGGAACCAAACCTACTACCTTTATTATATGGGAACGACCTTCGGCGGTCCGATTCCCGGTCCCGGTGACGAGGTGGACAGCTCGCGTTTTACCGAGGTCTGGAACCGCAAACGGATCGGTCTTGCAACCGCACCGTCTGTTTTTGGTCCATGGACGCGGTGCGATGAGCCGCTGATTTCTCCCAGAGACTGCTCCCACTGGGATTGCACGGCGACGACCAATCCGGCAGTCGCAATCCAGCCCGACGGAACGACCTACATGCTCTACAAATCGCGTTCCTTCGCAGACGGTCCGTTAAAAATCGGTGTCGCAAAAGCGCCCCGCCCGGATGGTCCGTTTGAACGGATTTTGGACGACCCGATTTTTAATTTCGAGGACCCGAACATCCATCTGGAAGATCCGTACCTGTGGTACGAGGACGGAAAATTCCGCCTGCTGATCAAAGACGACTTCAAAAACGGAGGTCCCGGCATCAGCGGCATCTGGGGTGCAGGCCTGTACGCTGAAAGCGCCGACTGCATTCACTGGGAATTCGCCGAAAATCCTGTCGTTTACTCCCGCCACGTTATCTGGTCCGATGGCAGGCAGACCGATCAGGCAAACTGCGAACGCCCTTACTTTTTGCTTGATGAAAATAACCATCCCACGCATCTGTTTCTGGCAACCGGGGAAGGTCCTGCGCCCTACCAGTTCTCCAGAACCTGGAACATGGTGATTCCGCTGCGCTAAGCGCCGAGCTGACACGCTTCCGCATCTGTCTTGGAAGCGTCTGACTGCAACTATACATTTTGGAGAGGAACGTATGACAACCAATCAGAATTATCAACAAATTTACCGCGTCGGCGGCATGCTGGACGCAGGCTTTGTAGGACAGATCACCTACACCATCAGCCTCGATCAGGTCTATGACGAGCTGGACATTCATTTTAGCTTTGACAAGCGGCTCTACAGTGAAAGCGACGTTACGCCAGAGCTCATTGACAAGCTTCAGACACTCTGCACCGCAAAATATGACGCCCCGACCTATCCCGTCGAGAAGTTCAGGCAGACCATTCTGCATGAAATGAAAACAGAAATTCACACAATGGCGGAATTAAACGACAATTTCATCGGCTGCATCCACCGCCAGCTGACGGACCGCCACATGTTATACACAAAAGAATTCACAAGCGACGGCTGTCTGGCACAGGACACCTTTTCCGGCGTTTTAAAAGTGACCGTCCTTGTTTTCAACGTGCTGCTGGACAACACGCAGTACACGCTGACCGTTTCCGGACATCCGGTCAGACAGGGTGTAATCGCACCGAACTTTAATCTAATGGATACGGTAAAGACTGCAGCGGGAAATACGGGGGCTTCGAATGCTGCCGGGAGCGCTGACACCTCGTGCGAAGCTGAGAGTGCTCCTGCCTCCGCTGTTGCCACGGCTGGCAGTTCGGGTGTCTCCGGCGCTGGCTCTGCTGCCACGGCTGGCGATTCGAGCACAACTGGCAGTTCTTCTGCTGGTAATACCGTCACTGCATCCACCCGCTTCAAACGCCTTGAGCTGCACAACCACACGGTCGAATCCGACGGCAGCTTAACCTGTCAGGAGCTGACGGAATATCTGGCAGCCGACCATGTCGATGCCTTCGCCATCACCGACCACAACACCACCTCCGGTCAGAAAAAGATCGAACAGCTGCTGGAAGAAAAGCATTATCCGATCAGCCTGATCCGCGGCATGGAATATACGACTTATTTCGGGCATATCCTCTGCTTAAACCTCTCAAAATATGTTCCCTGGAACTCGATCGACCAGCACCGTCCCGAGCTGTTGTTCGAAGCTGCCCGCGAAAAAGGCGCGCTCGTCGGCATCGCGCATCCGTTTTCCTATGGCGATCCTTTTGCCCGCGGCTGCCGCTTTGAAATGACCGTCTCGGACTACTCAAAGGTTGACTTTATCGAGATTTTCAACAATCCGGAATCGCTCCACGAAGTAAACGAACGCGGCACGAATCTCTGGATGTCCCTGATTTTTTCAGGCTATCAAATCACCGCGACCAGCGGCATGGACTTACACAACCGTGCGAAGCTGGCAGGCTGCTATGCAACCTACATCGAAGGCAAAAGCGGCGACAACATCGCTTCCGAGCTCGATACCGCCATTCACACGCACCGCACCTGGGTTTCCAAAGGCGCTCTGCTGCTGACGGAGGTTCTCCCGGAAACAAACGAATTGCTTCTGACGTTTACAGATGCCCACAAGACCGGATTTGCTGTTCCAAAAACAGCTCAGGTCGTTTTAAAAGGAAAAGACAAAACATTCACAACGAGCGTTTCCCTCGACAAACCGGTACGCGTTTCCCTCAACCAGCTCTCCGGAACCGATCCGATTATTCCGCTGCTGTACGAAGCTGCCTCGGATTCCTGCGTCAACGCTGCCGCAGCTTCGACATCCTGCAGCAATACTGCGGATGCCAGCTCTGCTGCCGGGCAGTTGAAAGAAATCGACGCACTTCCTGCAATCGAAGGACTGCTCTGCGTCAGCCCGGTTCTTTACAGGGATTGAGGTTCTTTGGAAAACAGCTTTTAAAACGCTGCCTTACGCTGCGACAGCGACATTTCAAAAACGCCCGCTTATTCTGTGAAAAACACAGCGTAAGCGGGCGCTCTCTATTTTCGTCTGATTTTTACCGGATCGGACGGTTTTAGAATCTGACATTTCGCCCCTCATTGCGCAGGTATGCAACGTATTGGCGGTCATGTATTTGAGCCATCGCTTTCCTGCAGGCGCTGTCAATTACGAATTCCGTTCCAGAATTCTTTTATAGCTTCGATACATCAGATAAACCCCTGCCGTGCAGTCCAAAACAAGCATCACAATCCCAACGCCTAACGAAATCAGGCAGCAGATTCCGGAAAGCATAAATGCGAACGCGCACTTTTGATACAGCATCCCCATTTCCAGATTGTAAGCCGTGACATCTTTTACCTTCGATTTTAACGTTTTATCTCCACTCCAGAAAGTGATAGGCTCTTTGCTGTTTTTTTCAAAGATCCCGATAATCAAAAACGGAACCGCGCATAAAAGACACGATATCAGTCCGACGATTTTTTCTGCCATAATAAAACCCGCCTTCTATTGTCTTGGATTGAAGCCGTTATGCAAGCATGTTGACTCACTTGCGCTCATTATATCTCAGTTTGGAAAGAAAGACAATTCCACACCATGGATTCATCAAGCAATCAGGAAAGTTTTTCTTCATCCCTGATATTTCTTCGCCTGCACACGGAACATTTTCGCATATGTTCCGTCCTGTTTCATCAGCTCTTCATGGTTGCCCTGTTCCGTGATTTTTCCTCCATCGAACAGATAAATTCGATCCGCCATTCTTGTCGTTGAAAGCCGGTGTGAAATAAAGATTACCGTGCGGTCTTTTGCCGCCGCTTCAATTGTTTTATTGAGTTCATATTCCGCAATCGGGTCGAGCGCGCTGGATGGTTCATCCAAAATCAGGATGTCGCTGTTTTGGGCAAAAGCGCGCGCAATCGCGATTTTCTGTCCCTCTCCACCGGAAAGATTGATGCCCTTTTCGTCAAATTCCCGCGTCAGCTCCGTATCCGCCTTTTGGGGCAGTTTCTGGTATTTTTCGGAAAAACCGGCAGCCGTAAGTGCACTCTCTACCGCCTCTTTTTGCGCATCCGTATAAGTACCGCCCATCACATTTTCTCCGATGGTCGCCGCAAAAATTTTATAGTCCTGAAATACGCTTCCGATGTGCGCCCGAAAGGATGAAATATCATAATTTCGGATATCTGTTCCGTTATAAAAAATCGCCCCATCCGTCACATCATACAGCCGCATCAAAAGCTTCGTTAGCGTCGTTTTCCCCGCGCCGTTGTAACCGACAATCGCGATCTTTTCCCCTTTTCGAACCGTAAAAGAAACGTCCGAAAGTACCTGTTTGGGGTTCTTTTCGGGGAACGGATAGGTAAACGAAACGTGCCTTAATTCCAACGCTTTGAAGGCTTCCGCTTTTTCTGTTCTGTTCCGTTTAAAATCTGCGGTTTCTGCGTCACGAATGTACGGAATTTTTCCGCATAGATGCTGTGTTCCTGGAACTGCGCCAAAAATCCGATCAACTGGTTTACCCGCATGAACAGCTTCCACGTCGCACTGATTCCGACCGAAAAATCGCCGAGCGTAAAGGCTACATCCGTCAGATACCGCCACATCAGATAGCCCAAGAGTCCGACGTTAAACAGTACGCTCGTAATCAGCTCCGACGCCAGCGAAATTCCGATTAATTTCGGAGCATATTTTTTTGCACAGGCAATTTTTTCCTCCGCAGTCTGCTCATAATCCTCCTGCAAAAGTGCTCCCATATTTCCCATCCGCAGTTCTTTTGCGTATTCATTTTGATAGAAAACCCGCGTAAAATAATCCAGCTTCCGGGTGATCGGGTTCATTTCCTTCGCCTTTGCATAACGGATCTGGTTTGCTTTTGTCCGGACAAAAAATCCCAGCACGGAAGACGCTAAAACAACCAGCGCCGCCATCCAGTCAATCGCCGCAAAAACCGCTCCCATTCCGACCAGCGTAATCACACAACTGCAAAGGCTGCACACGTCTGTCAAAACCTTCACCGCACGGGTATCGGACTCTCGGATTGCCCAGATGAAATCGTTGTAAAACTCTGTGTTGTCGTAGGACGCAAGATCCAACTGAAGCGCTTTTTCATACAGCTTCGTCTGCATCCTTTCATGGAGCTTTAAATTTGCGTTCGGGCGGTACACATTTGCCAGCCATTTCCCGTAAAGCGTCAACACCATGCGGTACCCGATCATGCAAAAAGTGACCGCCAGAACCTGTCGGTAATCCGCTCCTTTTTCCAATGCGTCGAACAGGTATTTTACATACAGCATTCCGACGAGAATATCCCAGGCCGAATTTCCAATCACCAATAAAAGCTCTAATGCCAGATATCCCGGCGTATATTTTCGCACATATTTCAGCAGGAACAACACACTTTTCATCGAAATCTGTTTGCCGTTTTTCTTCCTGCTGCGAATTCTTTTTGATCCCATTTTCAGTCCCCTGTCAAATCCCCTTACGAAATATATTTTTCCGCCTGTTTATGGAACATGTCCGCATATTTCCCGTTCTGCGCAATCAGCTCTGAATGCGTCCCCTGTTCTGCAATCTGTCCGTTTTCCAGAAGGTAAATCCGATCAGCAAATGTCGCGCTGGACAGCCGGTGGAGAATGTAAATCACCGTCTTATCCCGGAAACTGTCAAAAATCGTTTCAAACATTTTATTCTCCGCAATCGGATCGAGCGCGCTGGAGGGTTCATCCAGAATCAGAACCGGTGCATCCTTCGCAATCGCCCTGGCAATGGCGAGCTTCTGTGTCTCCCCGCCGGAAAATACTGCGCCGTCCGGGGCAAATTCCCTGCCGACAAGCGTATCCATTTTATTTGGCAAATCGTTTATCCGTTCCAGCATATCGGCCTTTTGCAGCGCTGTTTCCGCATCCTTTCTCTGCTGCCCGGAAAGTGGTCTTTTCACCATAATATTTTCTGCAACTGTCTCCGAAAAGAGCTGAAAATCCTGAAATACTGTACCGAACTGGTTTCGATAAGACGCGATCGGATACTCCCCAATCCACTTTCCGTTGCATAAAATGTGCCCCTGTGTCGGATCATAAAACCGCAGCAAAAGCTTTACCAGTGTCGTTTTTCCGGATCCGTTCTGCCCGACAATCGCGATCTTTTCCCCGGCGCGAATCCGCAGGCTGATATTCTTCAATGCCGCCGTTTCCTGCCCCTCGTAGGAAAAGCTTACATGCTCAAGCTCCAGCTCTTTAAATACTCCAACCGCTTCCCCATTTGCCTTGTCTGGTGTCTGGTTCTCATATTCCAGAAAGCTTCTGATATTGTCGATAAACCGTGAATTTTCACCAAACGCTACAAAAATGTCCCCGAACTCACCGACCAGATATGCGATGTTTGTCAGAGAATTGATAACCACAAAGCAGTCCCCCAGCAGCATCGTTTTGGAAACCAACGTCCGGTACACTGCAACCAGAATTGAAACGAAATAAACGCCGACTTCATATAACAGCGCCAGAATATATTCCAGTGTCATGATCGAAAAACCGTACTGACTGACGGTTTCCTTTAACCTGGCCACGCTTTGTTTCATCTTCTGTAACATGACCTGATACATCTGCGTCAGGCGCAATTCCTTTGCATAGTCGCTCAGATAAAAAACGCGTTGGACATAATCCTTTTCCCTGGAAATCTCCTGATTTTTCATGTCGCGTTCATATTTTAAATCGTTATATTTTCCGCCGAGCAGCAGTGTGCCGATAAACGGCAGCACCGCCAGAAGAACGAAAATCGGATCGATCTGGAAAATCAAAACGCCGATCGAGCAGACCGTAATCGTATCCACAATCAGGTCGCAGAAATTGTCCAGCACCTTCATCGCCCGCTGCGACGTTTCCGACAGCGCTTTTACATAGCTGTCATAAAATTTCGGGCGTTCAAAGCACCCCAGATCGACCGAAAGCGCCTTTTTCTGCAAAATCGTTTGCAGCTCTTTTTCGATCCTGCAGGATTCGATCTCCATCATGGCATTTTTAAATTGCAGCAGGGCGTTATACGCCAGCGTGAACACAAATACCACGCCCGCCGTCACCGCAATTTTCGTCAGTTTTTCGCCCTTTTGCAGCGCATTGATCACATACTGGTAAATCCACGTCGTCATGAAAAATGTATTAAAACCGCGAAGCACGGAAAAGAAAATCAGAAACAGCGGGAACCACCCGCTGCCTTTCCTGATCAGTTTCAGAATATAGATATGGTTGTCGATAATCCTTTTGATTTCCTTCATATTTCCCGCTCATTTCTGCGCACGCTTTTTGCGCATGACGAGTTTGTGTCACGCGCTACACACGGAGCAATCCGGTATCAAAGGGGTCAAAATACTTTTTGACCCCAACAACATCTTTACTCTACTTCCACACAAACCGGATAATGATCGGACAGCCATACGTTGCCCTCTTTGTCTGTCCACTTCACAGGCTCGCCGGTCTTGATGTCGCCCTTCACCAGCAAAAAGTCAATGCTGCAGGGATGATCCTCTTCTGTGAATCCATGATAGGTGATTCCGATATGCTCGGTTACGTTAGTGTATTCCGGATACTCTTTTAAGATTTCGAATTCCGGATCCTGAGGCTCTGCGTTAAAGTCGCCGGTGATCATCGTCGCTGCGTCGGGATAGAGTTTCTCGGTCTTTAATTTTTCCAGGATCTGACGAAGTCCCAGGATTCTCGCCTGTGCGCCGATATGATCCAGATGGGTGTTTACAATGCGGAATACCTTTCCGGTTTCCAGATCCTCAAACAGCGCTTCGTTGCAGATTCTGGGGCAGATGCTCTGCTCTGCGTAGCGGGATGCAGGCACATAAGGCGTCTCAGACAGCCAGTAAGACTGCATCTCCATCAGGTTTAAGCGATCCTTGCGGTATGCGATGCTGACCTGCTCGTCTCTCAGCTCCGGGCTGCGTCCGCAGCCGATTACATAATACTCTGTCAGGTTTTCTTTCAGCCATTTTGCGATATGCGGCAGCACTTCCTGAAAGCAGATCATATCAGGTTTCTCCTGCGCGATTTTCTTTAAAATCAAATCCTTGCGGTATTCAAAATTGTTCTCCCCGTCCTGCCCAAAATCACAGCGGATATTAAATGTTACCAGTTTCATGATGAATCCTCCCATTTCCCCTTTTTCGAGTCTTTTCTTATAATTTCGCTTATTTACAGTTCACTCGCACCATTCGCAAAAGCGCATCTTCGATGCTTTCCGCTGCTTCGCAGCTCATTTTTGCTCATAAAATGGCGCTCCCTTCGTGCCCTTCTGAGTTCAGATTTTCGTGCAAGCACGGAATCTGAACTCAGAAGGGCACGAGTGAACTGTAACAATTATATCCCTGTCCCTTCGGAAATGCAATGTGGATAAAAGAACAAAAAATCTCCAAAAAATACATTTTCCCAATTGACACAACGCTTATCTTATGATAGACTTTTATTCGCTGTGAAACATATGATGGTTCACACTTCATAAGCTGCTGTGGCTCAGTCGGTAGAGCGTCGCATTGGTAGTGCGGAGGTCACGGGTCCGATTCCCGTCAGCAGCTCTTCTGTTTCTTTTAAAGAACAGAATAAAGCAGTTTCTTATTGACAGATTCGTTTTTGTCTGATAAGATATCTAACAGTGACTGCTACAATTTCATATGCTGCTGTGGCTCAGTCGGTAGAGCGTCGCATTGGTAGT
>ULXI01017389.1_pt1 | contig 15002 bp, 8 predicted proteins | sample 1961181 | NCBI WGS metagenome assembly ULXI01 (sample SAMEA4835835, study PRJEB28245) | human gut metagenome | biome: gut microbiome; material: fecal sample | place: Denmark | collected 2008 | reverse complement strand
CGTCAGACCTGCCGATGTGGTGAGGTTGGTCTTCAACTGCGATCCGTAGGCAGCGTCGCTCATTGTCGTGACATTGGTGGAGACGCCGCCCTGCATGGAGACGGTCGGGAGGCGGCGGGCCTTGGCCATCCGCACACTGAGTTCGCCACTCTCGATGGCGAGGCGCTGCTGGCGGAGTTCGGGACGGGAGGCGAGCGCATGGGTATAGACGGTCTGCAGACCGGGTACCTCGGCCAGGGCGTCACCGGTAACGTCGTCGGGAATGCTGACTTCAAAATCCTCGGCGTCGTCGGTGAGCTGGAGGATCTGCTTCAACTGGCGTGTGTAGTCGCGGAGATTGCTCTCCTGGGCCACGACATTATACTCGTCGGAAGCGCGCTGGGCGCTGAGCTGGGCGAGGTCGGCCTGGCTGAACTGCCCTACCTCGACCATCTCCTGGCCCCGCTGCTCGTTGGCCTGGCTATACTCCAGACTCTGGCGGTTGACCTTCAAGGCCTCGTGGGTGTAGAGAATCTGGACGTAGATCTGCGCAATCTGCTCCTGGATGGAGTTGGCGGTGATGGCGGAGTCGAGCTCGGCCTGCTGTTCGGTGAGTTGGTTCTGCTGGATCTTCATGCGGTTTTGGTTGCCATTCCATATCGTCCAGTCGAAGCTCACGGCGTAGGATCCGTTGTAATAGACCTTGTCGGTAGTCATCTCCACATAGCCATTGGCGACCTGCTGGCGCCCGCTCTCGGGGAAGGGGTTGTAGGAGACATTCTGCGAGGTAGAGGCCGTAAGCGAAGGCAGCAGTTCAGCCTTCGACTGCAGCACGTCCTCATGGGCTGACTGTCGCGACAGGAGGTTGCGGCGAAGTTGGATGTTGTGTGCCAACGCATAGTCGATACATTCTTGCAGCGTCCACTTCCTAGCGTTGGCAGAAGGGGATGCCAACAGGAGAAGGGCAGAGATGAGGGTGGTGGTCCATCGTGTCTTGTTCATATCTATCTTTGTTTTGTCTGTATCCTTTATATTATGCAAAAGTATGATTTTACATCTTTTCTTGGTGCAAAAGTATACAAAACTCCAAAGACAAGGCTGATTTTGCGGTGAATTTGGATTCTAGATTCAGCTAAAATCCTTTTTCTTTCAATGAAAAAAATGGGGTTAACATTAGTTTGCGCAGCCCATTGCTCATTTCACAAAAAGAAACGAGGGAGGAAATCCACCTCCTGACAATGGCGGGCATGGATAACAAACACGCAGGCAGGAACAATGCGTCCGGACGCATGATAGGCGCCAGACTACCCTACTGAGTAAACTATATTCTATGTACCTGTACTTATATAATTAGAGGGAGAGTTTGCGGTAAGCCTTGCGACTGACGAAGACATAGCTGACGCAGACCATCACGCCCGTGAGAACCCAGGATATGGGATAACACAGCATCAGTTCGCGGAAACCAGGCCAAACGGGGCAGACGAAGAACACCCAGGCGAAGCGCAGGACGCAGGTGCCAAGGATGGTGAGCAGGGTCGGTTCGATACTGTGGCCAAGACCGCGCATCGAGGCGGCAGAGATCTCGTAGGATGAGGCCAGGGCCTGGAAGACAAGGACGGTGGCCATGCGTACCTTGGCATAGTGGATGACGGAGGGATCGGTAGTGAAGAACCACAGGAAGAAGTCGGACTGCGTGAAGAAAAGCATATTGGCGAGGAAACAGGCCAGTGCACCACAGCCCATACAGATCCAAAAGACGCGGCGGCAGCGGTCTATCTTTCCTGCTCCATAGTTTTGTCCCGTGAAGGTGACGGCGGCACCACAGAAGGAGGTGAGCAGGAAATAGCAGTAGGTGTCGAAGTTGAGGGAGATGGCAGCGCCTGCGATCGCCGAAGGTCCATAGCCGTTGATGGCGCTTTGGACAAAGATGTTGCTCAGCGAGAAGACCATGCTTTGTACGCCTACGGGCACTCCAATGAAAAGGATCTGGCGCAGGGCTGCCCGGTCGATGCGAAGACGGAGGCGCGTCAAGCGGAAGGGGCCTTTCTCACGGCGGAGAAGGCGTAAGATAGCCAAGGCGGAGAAGACGTTGGCGCAGCCCGTAGCAGTAGCTACTCCTGCGACTCCCATGTGGAGGACAATGACCAACAACAGGTTGAGCACCACATTGACGCAGCCGGCAAGGAGCAGGATGTTGAGCGGGCGCTGGGTGTCACCTTTGCCTCGGAGCACGGCCTGGCCGAAGGTGAAGACCATGAAGAAGGGAATGCCAAGGAAATAGACTCGCAGGAAGAGGGTGGCCTGGTCGAGGATGGCGGCAGGCGTGCCCATGAGGCGCAGCAGACTGGGAGCAAAGATCTCGCCGAACCCCAGCAGCAAGACGCTGGCAAAGATCGGGAGCATCATCGTCGTGCCTACCGCGTCGCGAACACGATGGCGGTCGTTGCGTCCGATGAAGTTGGAGATGACGGCATTGGAACCAATGGAGACACCCACAAAAAGGTTGATGAGGAGATTGATAAGGAAGGTATTGGCGCCCACGGCAGCCAACGCCTCACTGGTGGCAAAGCGGCCCACCACGGCCACGTCGATGGTGACGAAGAGTTGCTGCATGATGCCGCTTGCCGCAAAGGGAAGCGCAAAACGCAGAATCTTGCCCAGCAAAGGGCCTTGGGTCATATCCACTGTATTTCTTTCTGCCATAGTTGCCAATTTTGGCACAAAGGTACAAAGAAACTTTTGAATGTACTTCGTTTTGCAGCATTCTTTCTCCTCCAAAGGCCTTAAAAGGCTCTCTGCTTTCGGTATGACACCCATACGAAAGCCAGCAAAACATCCACAAGGTATTCGCATAAGACCTGCAAGAGTATGTGTGTTCGTACACACGTGTTGATTTATGTCAAGAATAGGGAGAAAAATCGAATTTTTACTTGCTATCATTTGGTGGTCAAAACGAAAGTGCCTACCTTTGCATCGTCAAAAGGTTAATAGATTGTTTAGGTTAATAGTAATTGATTTAGGTTTTTAGTTATTTTTAGGGTAATTGAACAAAGTGTTGTTCAGGTAACAAAATAGGTTATGGTCTAAGGTAAAAGATGTTTAGGATAACAACGATGCACGATTGAGGGGATCACCGATGAGGTGTGAACCTTTAATCACGCATTGAAAAGTAGTAGTTTGAAAGAGTTTTATAGTCACCGCATGGCAAGAGTGCCATGTTTTTTTTGTTTTTAGCCCTACCCTCATTATTCCATGCTAAATTTGCACACGTCGCCTCTTTTTCTTACTTTTGCATTCGCCTTTCGCCAGCGGAACGACCCGCTGGAGAGTAAACGCATCATCAACACTGGCTATCATGACAACGACCACCAAGCAGCGCCGCCCGCTGACCGTCTATAAGGCTTCGGCAGGATCGGGAAAGACTTTCACACTCGCCGTGGAGTATATCTCACTCCTCGTCAGCGACCCCGAGAACTACCGACACATCCTTGCCGTGACCTTCACCAACAAGGCCACACAAGAGATGAAACTCCGTATTCTCTCGCAGCTCTACGGCATAGCCAACAGTCTGCCTGGCTCGGACACCTATATGGAGAAGGTGATGGAGCAGACGGGGCTGGGAGCGATGGCTGTGCGAACCAACGCACGACAGGCACTCTCGCTGCTCACCCATCACTACAACTTCTTTCGCGTGCAGACGATCGACGCCTTCTTTCAAGGCGTGCTACGCAACCTCGCCCACGAACTGGACCTGACGGCCAACCTGCGCGTGGATCTCAACGACAACGAGGTGGAAGGAAAGGCGGTCGATGAGATGATCGAGACGCTCGACGCCAACCCAGAGGTGATGGGATGGGTGCGCGACTACATCAACCAGAACATAGAGGACGAGCAGGGATGGAACGTCATCGGGGCAATCAAGAAGTTTGGACAGAACATCTTCAAGGACTTCTACAAGGATCATGAGCGCGAGCTCAACGACCTGCTGGCCGCAGAAGGTGGCAAGTTTTTTTCGCGGTACACGGCGCTACTGCGCAGTCGGCGCAACACGCTACGCAAGCAACTGGTGGATCCAGCACGGGAGTTGGTGGCCCTGATGGGGCAATGCCATATAGACTACGCGGGGCTCTACCGACGAGGACTCTACAACTATATCGTGAAGCGGAGCAAGGGAACACTCGACAACGACCCCACACCCGCCGGCGTGCAGAAGGCGCTACAGGACGCAAAACTGTGGACGGCCTCCAAATGTGGGGCTGCCGACAAGGAGGCTATCAAGGACATGGCCAACAACGGCGGACTGAGGTTGCTTCAGGAGATGGAGACGCGGCGCGAGGAACTATGGTGTGAATACAACTCCTGTGTGCAGACGCTCTCCCATCTGAGCGAACTGCGCTTGCTCAACGCCATCGCCAAGGCGGTGGAGGAGAGCAACCGAAACGCCAACCGCTTCATGCTCAGTGATACGCAGGGACTGCTCCACGGTATGATACAGGGGTCGGACACGCCTTTCCTCTACGAAAAGATCGGCGTACAACTGCGCCACATCATGATCGACGAGTTTCAGGACACCAGTCAGATACAATGGCGCAACTTCAAGGTGCTGCTCGACAACTGCATGGCACAGGAGGGATCGCGCAACCTCATCGTCGGTGACGTGAAGCAGAGCATCTACCGCTGGCGACAGGGTGACTGGCGACTGCTGGCAAACCTTTCGCAGTCTTTTGGCAAGGAGGCCGTCTGCGAAAAGACACTGGCGACCAACTACCGGTCGTGGGAGCGCATCATCCAATTTAACAACGCCATCTTCACCCGACTGGTGGAAGAGACGGTAGGCGAGTTGTCTGCCGACAAAACCCCACAGGCAACGCTGCTGGCACGCGCCTACGACGACGTCAAACAGGGGAATGCCAAGGGGCAGGGAAAGGGATATGTGGAGGTGGCGCTGCTCCCGTCGAAGGACTACCGGGAGAACATCCTCGCACGCTTGGCGGACACCGTGCGGCGGCTGATCGAGGGAGGGGCACGACAGAAGGACATCGCCATCCTCGTGCGCAGCAAGTCGCCCGTACAGTATATCGCCGACTATTTCGTCGAGGAGTTTGGACAGTCGGTGCGCATCGTCTCTGATGAGGCTTTCCGTCTTGACGCCTCCCTCGCCGTCAACGTGATGGTGCTTGCCTTGCGGCTGCTCGCCCATCCCGAGGACAATCTGACACGGGCGGCACTGGTCAAGGCGTATCGCAACGACGTGCTACAGGAGGGCGCTCCCCTGCCCCACCTGCTCGTCACCACACGGGATGAGGTTGTGGGAAAGACAGAGAGACCAGGACGGCCCAGCGACGAAGATATAAGAAAGAGGCTCGAAGAATCGCTGCCCGATCGCTATGTCAGAGAGGCTGACCAGCTACGCAACCTACCGCTGCTCGACCTGGTGGATACGCTCCATGCGCTCTTCCAACTCGACCAACTCAAGAACCAAAGTGCGTATGTGTGCCTCTTCTACGACAAACTCAACGATTATCTCCGCGACCGACCAGCTGACATCGACGACTTCCTCACCGAATGGGACAACACCATCTCGCAGAAGACGATCCAAAGCGACGAGGTGGAGGGCGTGCGCATCATGACCATCCACAAGAGCAAGGGACTGGAGTTTGACAACGTCATCATCCCCTTCTGCGACTGGCAATTGGAGAAGGGAAACACACTGTGGTGCGAGAAGGGAAAACGCGAAAAGCCATTTGACGAGCTGCCCATCACGCCGGTTGATCTCAGTAGAAACAACCTGGTAGGCACGGTCTATGAGGACGACTACCGCGAGGAGCACTTCCAGAACGCGGTGGACAACCTGAACCTCCTCTATGTGGCCTTCACGCGAGCAGGGAAACGGCTCTTCGTGACGGGAAAGCGGATGTCGGAGAATCAGAAGAAGAAGTTTACTGGACTGACATCGCAGCGCAGTCAGGGTTTGGAACTGTGTCTCGAGCAGGTGGCTGCCGACTTGGGGGCCGACTGCTCGTTCCAGGGAAAGGATCAAACCGAAGAGGCACTGGAACTGGTCTATGGCACGCTGGAGGGTGAGGACACCGTGGGCAAAGGAGACAAGACGGCAAGCGACAACCCCTTTGAGTCGCCCTCGGAGACGCAGGAAATCAGAATTGAGACCCACAAGACGCCTATCGGCTTCCGACAGAGCAACAAGAGTGAGGAGTTTGTGCGCGGCGAGGAGACGGACGCGCCCACGAGCTATATCAAGATGGGCACCATCCTCCACCAGCTCTTTTCCTCTATCCGCACAGAGGAGGACATCGAACCACACATCAGCCAACTGGTTTCGGACGGTATCATCACGGACGATCGGCTCATCGCACAACTGCGGAAACAGGTGGAAGCCTCGCTCGCCAATCCCACCGTGGCCGAGTGGTTTCGCCCTGGATGGAAACTCTATAACGAGTGCTCCATCCTCCAGTACAATCCCGCCGACGGGACGACCATAGAGCAACGACCGGACCGCGTCATGAGCGACGACGAGAGGACGATTGTGGTTGACTATAAGTTTGCCAAGCCACGCCCGGAGCATGCCACGCAGGTGAAGAGCTACATAGAACTGCTTCGGAAGATAGGACATAAGAATGTCTCCGGTTTTTTGTGGTACGTGCTCCGCAACGAGGTGGTCGCAGTAGAGGTATAAAGAAAACTCGGAGATCAGAAACACCAAGCATCTCCGGCTGGGAACAAAAATTTTTCAAGCCCCCTGTAGAGGAAATAACCATACAGGGGGCTTGAAGTGTCTTTGATCTCAAAACGCAACGGTTCTGTTTGCGCCTTATACCTTATATATATAGGCTATCATGATATATAGGCTATCATGAAATGGCGAGATTAGTTGATCTCAAAATCCTTGATCTTCGCAGACGGCTTGATGTATTCGAGCTTGAAGTCGATATTGGGTTCAATGTCCGAGGTAAGAGAGTTGACATAATCCAGTCCGGCCTTGGTGATATCCTCGTCGGGAATGCTGATATAGACCTTACCGATGTTGCAGGCTACACCGTAGTCGGCATTATACTCGAAGGTCACTCCCTTGGCTTTGCGGAGCGTTTCGGCCAAGGGCTCACCCACAGCGATGGTCGTGCCACCAGCCTGCGTACTCTTCACATTCTTCTCTACCGTCTTCTCCTCTTGAGCATTCTCCTGCACCTCAGCCGTTTGTGGCGTATCGATGGCAGCGGTGTCTTCCTTGATGGTGTCGGCCACCTCATGCGTGTCTGCATTCTGCTGCGGCTGCTCTGTCTTGTTGCCGCAAGCGCTCAGTCCGATGATGCCTGAGAGCATCATGACGGGAATCATTTTTTTCATAAATGGTTAGTTTGCAACACTTTGTTTTAAAAATCGTATAGTTTTCCTGTACCCTATAGGGCCTCGGAGCGGCGTCTCTGCATCCACTCTGCGACCATCGTGTTGCGCTTCATGGTCTATGAAAAGGAAGAAAGACCCAACAAAGGTACGAATAAAACTTGAAAAACTGCACAGGGGATGAGAAAAACTTGATAAACGGCTATGGATAAGACATGAGGCTCTGAGCGTATCGGAAACACAAAAGAAGGAAAGCCTGCGACTAAAGGTAGAAATCGGACACCAGCGACTGATACCAAGACGTGGGATTGCCATTCTCCATCATGGTACGAGTCTCCTGAGGGAAAGAACGGGCAGAACGGAGCCCCAGGGCCAAAAGGCAACGCTTCGGTTGCTTGCGCTCCGTGGTCCGTATCGCTACCTTGCGCTGAAGGAAGAGTCCAGCGAGGGCTGCTTCCGTCTCCACTTCACCACAACGGTCGGCAGGAATGATGAGACTCATCACCCCACCCTCGGCCAGCAAGCGGCGGCCTCCACGACAGAGGTCGCGAAAGGAGAGACTATCGGTCTGCCGTGCCATAGCTCTTGCGCAACCCTTGACAGCAAGGGCATGGGTGAAGAAGGGCGGGTTGACAACAATGGCATCGAAGGGTAGGGCCTCGTACTGCTGCAGGGCCACATGCTCCACCGCAATGCGATCGGAGAAAGGACTTGCTGCTACGTTTTCCTTGGCCTGCTGGGCCGCCGACGCATCGAGTTCGATGGCCGAGACCTGGGCATCAGGAAAGCGCTGCGCCATCATCAGGGCTATGACACCCGTGCCTGTCCCGATGTCGAGGATGCGCAGACCACCCTCGGCCCACGCTCCGAGAAGGACACCGTCCGTACCTACCTTCATGGCACAACGGTCTTGACGTATGGAGAACTGCTTGAAAGAGAACACGACGTAGATTTACTTCAGGTTCAACTTTCGAAGCAGTTTTAGATTGGTAGCCTGGATGTTGCGGCCCTGGCGAGTGATCTGCGTGCGGATGCGGTCCATGTTATAGAAGAGCTCTGAGGCAGCAGTCTGCATCATATTGGGTTGACGCGCAGCCTCGTCGGCATGGGGATTGACTACGACGCAGATGCTCTTGGGTTTGACCTCGATCTCCACGTCGGCATCGCTCATGAGCGGGTCGCCGTCATAGTGGATGAGGCCCGGCTTGCTGCGGTGGATATGGACGTGGCGGGCCTTGAAGGTGCGGATATTGACGTTCTTGTCAATGGTCTTGTTGAGCATCTCGAGCGTCACCTGCGGCGCTTCGATGAGACTGAAGGGCTGCATGATGATGACATCGAGCAGACCGTCGCTCATGGAAGCGTGGGGAGCGATGTAGGCGTTGTTGCCATACTGCGAGGCATTGGCCGCACTGATGAGAAACGCCTTGTAGGTCTTCGACCCCATCTCGTCCTCAATCTCATAGGTCTCGGGCTTGTAGGACAGTCCCTCACGCAGCATCTGCTCGACATAGGTCATGAGGCCACGCTTGCCTGCCTCGGCAAACTTCATCGAGATGAAGGCGTCGAAGCCCATTCCGCAGGTGCAGAAGAAGGGATGGCCGTTGATGACGCCGGAATCGAGCGTCTCCACGGTGTCGAGGTTGATGATATCGAGGCAACGTTTCAAGTCCATGGGCAACATGAGATGGCGCGCCAGGCCATTGCCAGAACCACAGGGAAGGATGGCCATAGCAGTCTCTGTGCCAAGGAGGCCGCGTCCTACCTCGTTGACCGTCCCATCGCCTCCGATGGCACAGACAATATCCGCACCACGGGCTGCAGCCTCCTGGGCCAGCAGCGTGGCGTGTCCAGCATACTGTGTCGAGACAAACTCGTAGCTGAATCGGGCGTGGTCGAGATGCACTTCGACAAGCTCAGGTATGCCTGCTTTGCTGATCGTGCCCGATATGGGGTTTGTGATGAAGACGATATGTTTCATAAAGGAACCGTACTGTTACATTTCTTGACGGCACAAAATTACGAAAATAACATGAATTATGCTCGTTCGAAGCGCTAAAAATTGAAATAAAGGAAAGATTTCTTGCGAAATAGGGCGTGCTATGGTAGTTTTTTCGTATCTTTGCAGCCTAATAATAAAGAAGTAGCTTCGGCTACGCCAAAAAGTAATGGGACAATTACAAGAAAAGTACAAAAGCTACCGAACGCCTCAGAAGTTTATGAAGGCTGGAGTGTACCCTTATTTCCGCGAAATCACAAGTATGCAGGGTACCGAAGTAACCGATATCGACGGACATAAGATTCTTATGTTTGGCTCCAACGCCTACACAGGCCTTCCCAGCGATCCACGCATCATCGCCGCTTCCCACGCTGCGCTCGACAAATATGGCACGGGCTGTGCAGGCAGCCGATTTCTCAACGGCACACTCGACTTGCACATCAAGCTCGAAAAAGAGATAGCCAAATATATCGGCAAGGAAGACGTGCTGGGCTACTCGACGGGCTTCTCCGTCAACGAGGGTGTGCTCTCCGTTGTCGTGGGCCGTGGCGACTATATCATCTGTGATGACCGCGACCATGCGAGCATTGTCGATGGACGCCGTCTGAGCTTTGCCACGCAGCTCCACTATAAGCACAACGACATGGAAGACCTGGAGCGCGTGCTGGCTAAGTTGCCGCACGAGGCCATCAAGTTGATCGTCGTTGATGGTGTATTCTCCATGGAGGGCGACCTGGCCAAGCTGCCGCAGATCGTTGAACTGAAGCACAAGTATAATTGCTCCGTCATGGTAGATGAGGCTCACGGCATCGGCGTCTTCGGAAGAGAGGGACGCGGCGTTTGCGACCATTTCGGACTGACTGATGAGGTCGATCTGATCATGGGCACTTTCTCCAAGAGTCTGGCTTCTATCGGCGGCTTCATTGCCTCCGACTTCGATACCATCAACTGGCTTCGTCACACCTCACGCACCTATATCTTCAGTGCTTCCAACTCGCCTGCAGCCACGGCAGCAGCACTGGAGGCTCTCCATATCTTGCAGAAGGAGCCGGAGCGCATCGAGCACCTGTGGGACGTGACCAACTATGCACTGAAGCGCTTCCGCGAGGAGGGCTTCGAGATCGGTGACACTGAGAGCCCGATCATCCCGCTCTACGTCCACGATGTGGATAAGACATTCCTCGTCACGAAGCTCGCCTATGATGCGGGCGTATTCATCAACCCGGTTATTCCGCCTGCTTGTGCCCCGCAGGACACGCTGGTGCGCTTCGCCCTCATGGCCACGCACACCAAGGACCAGGTGGACCAGGCCATCGAAATCCTCAAGAAGATCTTCATGGATATGGACTTGCTGAAGAAGTAAGCTACAAAAAGCAGCAGACAAAGACTGTAAAAGCATAGACGGTCCCGCCATGGGACTACGTAAGAGGTCGGAGACCATCCTTCGGGGTGCGGATCCGACCTCTTGCTTTTCCCTTCCTCCTTATGCCAGAATAACCTGTTGACCCTTGACAACAACGAAAACACTCCATTGCTATTCCTATAATAAAGGAAGGAGCTGCGTAAGACTGGCGTGGAGAGAGAACAATGGAAAGAAAACAAAGGGAAGAAAACAAAGGGAAGAAAACAAAGGGAAGAAGCTAAGAGAGAAAAGGAAAGGGAGGAAAAGACGAAAAGGAAAAGATGGAAACAGAAGAAGAAGGAGAAGAAAAAACAAAAGCGATGGCCTTCACAGGCGACCGCTTCCACTTCAATAGGTATTAGTCCTTCTTTAAGGTAAAAAGATTGTTTTCAGGATAACGATGGCAAAGTTAATGTTTTCTGCTGACTAATGCAAACATTTGAGGTCTTTTTTTGCAACTTTTTCACCGTGTCCCCACACAAATCTCTTTCACCTCATGGATAGGATGAAAAAGCGGCAGACTTGTGAAGTCTGCCGCTACCAATCTGTTATACAGGGAAGGATTAGAACTCGATGGTAATGCGACCATTGATTTGACGCCCTGTGAGGTAGTTGGGCACAGCATACTGCTGGCCCGTGACGTCCGTGATCCAATAGTAGCTGTTGACATTGTTGATGCCAAAGAGGTTGAGGCAGTCCAGTCCCAGCCACACATTGCGGAGGATGGACTTCTTGTCGCCCTCGTGGTTGTCAAAGAGGCGGTAGCTCATACCAATATCGGCACGCTTATAGGCTGGCGCACGGAAGGTATTGGACTCCAGTTCTTTGTGGGGAGCAGAGAAAGGCAGACCATCGGCAAAGGCAAGGCGGAGGCTCATCCGCCACTTGGTCGTACCAGGGAAGTAGTCGGTAAAGAAGAGGTTGACGGCGTAGCGCTGGTCCGTGGGCAGGGGGATGGACTTGCCGCCTATCTTCATCCGCGTACTCATCACACTGAACGTCAACCACGAAGTGGTCTCGGGCACAAACTCGCCGAAGAGTTTCAGGTCTATGCCCGCAGCATGGCCCGAGGCTTCCTGGTCGCCGAAGTAAGTCACCTTGACATTATCCACGACATAAGGGGTAAGGCGCGAGAGCATCTTATAGTAGATTTCCGCCGAGAACTTAAACGGCCGGTCGAGCATGCGGAAACTATAGTCCATCGCTCCCACGAGGTGGATGGACCGTTGAGAACGTATCTTCTGGTTGAGTTTGGCATAGGTCACACCGTTGAGCGTCGTCGTGTCGCGCAACTCCTTGAAGAAAGGAGCCTGGTAGTAGAGTCCCGTGGCTACACGGAAGGCCAGGTTGCGATTCCATCCCGGGACGATGTTGAGCGAGACGCGGGGTGAGATCAGCGTCTCGCCATTGAAGTTCCAGTGGGCAAAGCGCACACCGTAGTTGAGTGTATAGAGCGTCGGCACGCTATCATTGCCCGTGCGGAAATTCCAGTTGTCCTGCAGGTAACCCTCGAAGCGATTGGCACGGAGTTCGTTGCGCGCACGCAGCGAATAGATCATATACAGATCCTTGCCCGTATGGGGCACGTTGTAGCCTGCCGAGTCGCGATACTCATACTCAGCAGAGTTTTCCGTGACGCGCTCCATCCTCCAGAGCAGCGCACCCTCCACATGGTGGTGGTCCGTCGTGCGGCGCGTCATGAGTTTGACGTTGCCCACCGTCGCCTTGAGATAATCGCGCGAATGCTGCATATAAGTACCCACACCAAGGTTTTCGGAAGTCTCCGTCTGCGTCAGCCAGTACTGTCCCTGGATGTCGTAGCGCTCTTGCTCCTTCGTGGTGAAGATCGACCCGATGAGAGAGACGGAAGTCTTGTTGTCCTTCAGTTTGTGCGTCAAGGCCAGCGATCCGAAGAAGGTGCGGAAGAGGTCCTTCTCCTGTCCGTCGAAATAGACCTGGAAGTTCTTCACGTTCTCCATGGTACCGAAGTTGGTATTGCGGTCCTCAGGACGGAAGTTGTAATGGTTCTCCGAGATATTGCCGATGAGGTCGAGTTGCCACCGCTTCGTCGGCTGCCAGGACAGATAGGTCTGATAGTCGAGGAAGTTGGGTTTATACTCTCCGTTAGTCTCCAGCGATCCCAGCACGTAGCGGTTGGTCTTATAGCGGAGGCCGTTGGTCCACGTGAACTTCTTCGCCGCAAGTCCGACGTAGGCACTGGCGCCAAGGAGCGAAGCCGACACCTTGGCCTCCGTGCGCGTAGGTCGCTTGTAGGTGATGTCGAGCGCAGAAGACATCTTGTCGCCATATTTGGCCTCGAAGCCACCCGAAGAGAATCCCACAGAGGCCACCATATCGGGATTGATGACGGAGAGGCCCTCCTGCTGTCCACTGCGCACCAGGAAGGGACGATAGACCTCCACGTCGTTGATATAGACGGAGTTTTCGTCGAACGAACCACCGCGCACGTTATACTGGGAGGTCAACTCCGAATGGGTGGAGACACCGGCCTGCGTCTGTACCATCTCCTCGACGGCGTTGCCCGAGACCGAAGGAGCCTGCTGCGTAGTCTGAAGGTCCAACTGCTCAGTTGTGCCCTGACGTTTCTTCTTGCCCTCCACCGTCACCTCGCCCAGCGTATTGTCGTCGGCCAACTGCACCATGAGGGTCTGGCGCCCACGCGGACGGCGCAGGACGCGCGTCTTGGTGCGATAACCAACCATCGAGAAACGGACGGCCACACTGTCGGCACTGTGGAGCTCCAGGCTAAACTCGCCCTTGAGATTGGTCATGGCGAGCTTGCCCTGCGAGACAACCATCACCGAGGCCAACTCGATCGGATTGCCATTGGTGTCCGACACCTTGCCCTGGAGTGTGAACGACTGGGCCCGGACTCCGAGGGCACAGCACATCAGCAGGACTGTCCACAGGACGGAAATAGTCCATCGGTGTGAGAAAGCAGCCTGCTTATTATCTCGTATGGTTTTCTTCTGATACATCATAAATATATAACGTCCCAATGGGTGGTTTATTGTTTTTCCCCCACCTTATTCTATCGCGCGAGAGACTGTCTTTTTTAGCGGAATATAAAAATCAGACGGGGATACAGAATCCAAGAGTCTTATAGAGACCAAGAGTCCTATAGAAATAAATAGCCTTATAGAAAAAGAGCGGCCACCCGTGCACGTTCATGCGCTGGTGGCCGCTCCTTCATCTCTTGTCACTATCAAGTGGGCTTGAAAAAGTCATTTCTCTTACTTGTCGTTTTCCTCTTTCATGTCGATAAACTGGCGGTTTCCGTCGTAGAACTCATACTGCAGGAAACCCAACTTCTGAGAGGGAACGACGCGGACGCCGATTCCATACTTCAACTGCCACCTCAACTTCAGGCTCATCAAGCCCTGGTTGATATAGGCAGCCACATAGGGATGGACGTGCAGGTAGAACCTCTTCACGCCGACTTTGTTAACCAATCGGTCAATCTTTCGCTCCAACTGATCCGTGAAAAGAATACTGGAACGGATCTTTCCAGTCCCGAAACAGGTCGGGCAGGTTTCGTCAACGTCGATATCCATGGCCGGGCGCACACGCTGGCGCGTGATCTGCATCAGTCCAAACTTGCTCAGTGGCAAGATATTGTGGCGTGCACGGTCATTCTGCATGTTCTTGCACATGCGCTCGTAGAGCATCTGCCGGTCTTCGGCCAGGTGCATGTCAATAAAATCGACCACGATGATTCCTCCCATATCTCGCAGTCGCAATTGGCGCGCCAGCTCGTCGGCAGCACCGAGATTGGTGTCGAGGGCGTTCTGCTCCTGACCCTTCTCCTTGGTACGGTTGCCACTGTTGACATCGACGACATGCATGGCCTCAGTGTGCTCTATAATAAGGTAGCAACCGTGACCATAGTTGATGGTCTTGCCAAAGCTGGACTTGATTTGCTTGGTGACGTTGAAGTTGTCGAAGATGGGGACCTTGCCCGTGTAGCGCTTGACAATGCCCTCCTTTTCCGGCGCAATGAGCGATACATAGTGCTTCACCGCCGTGCAGATTTCGTCATCGTTGACGTAGATGTTCTCGTAGGACGGATTGAACAAGTCGCGCAGCATGGCCACTGCCCTACCCGTCTCCTCGAATGCGAGTTGAGGACGCTCCTGCGTCTTCTGCGCCTTGGTGATGGTCTGTTCCCATCGACGCAAAAGCACCTTCATCTCCGCATCAAGCTCTGCGACGCGCTTGCCTTGCGCCACGGTGCGTACGATC
>ULXI01025558.1_pt1 | contig 15086 bp, 10 predicted proteins | sample 1961181 | NCBI WGS metagenome assembly ULXI01 (sample SAMEA4835835, study PRJEB28245) | human gut metagenome | biome: gut microbiome; material: fecal sample | place: Denmark | collected 2008 | reverse complement strand
CGGCGGCATCGTGGACGGAGACGACGCGCAGAAGCAGAGCAAGCTGACGACCATGCTCATCGACACGCTGGACCGCCGGAAGAAGCTGCTTGCCGGACAGGGCCTCGTCAGCATAGACGCTTACCGGGAAGCCACCGGTGAGCAGCTGCCATGGATCGTGCTTCTGCTGGATCACGTTGCGCCTGCGCTGGAGCTGTACCCGGATATCGACGGCTTTTTGCAGACACTCGTGCGGGACGGCGCGGCCTGCGGGATGTATCTGCTGGTCAGCGCTGGCGCGGTGAACGCGCTGCCGTACCGGATCAGCCAGCACATCAAGGCGGCTGTCTGCCTGCGGATGACGGACCGCGGCGATTACGCGCAGATCGTCGGCAAAACGAACGGTCTGGAGCCGGAAAATCTGGCCGGACGCGGTCTGGTCAGAAGCACTCCGCCGCTGGAATTCCAGACGGCGCTTCCCGCAGCGGGAAAACGGGAGATCGACCGCGTCAATGAGATCCGGCGGCTTGCCGGGCTGATGCGCGGGGCATGGACAGGCGCCTGCCCGCCGCCGATCCCGGTGCTGCCGGAGGTCGTGGACTGGCGGGAATATCCGTCGGAGCAGATCCTCTGCGGTCTTACGGAGCAGTCCGTGCAGCCGTGCTTCGCCGCGCTTGCGCAGGAGCAGTTTCTGCTGATCTCCTGCGCGCAGGACGGAAGCAGTACCGTTCAGGCCATTTTTGCGCAGGCCGCAGAAAAGCTTGCGCCTGCGAAGCACATTGTATTTCACGGCGCGCAGGCGCAGGCTGCGGCGGCGTTTGACGGTGAGATCGCCGCGCTGATGCCGGAGATGCAGAAAAGAAAGGACGCGAGCGCCGGGAGCACGGACTGGCCGTGGATCCTGATCTGCATTGACGATCTGAAGCGCTGCATCGATTCGATCAACGACCAGACGCTGCGGCGGCTGGCCAGCATTCTGGTCCTTGGCAAAGGGCTGCGCGTCGCGGTGATCGTAAGCGGAAACGCGGCGGACATTACAAAGCTGTCCGCTTCGGGCGAGCGCTTCACCATGGAAATGACCGGAAAAACGACCCTTCTGCTTGGCGGAAGCGCGCAGGCGCATATGTTTGCCCGGACCGATCTGGCGTACAGCGCCGCGTCACAGGATGCAGGCGCCGGCATGGGCTATCTGGTTCAGGATGGCCATGCGGTCAAGCTGAAGGCAGTACAAAAATAGAGGAGATAGAGGAGGCAGAGAAAATGGAGCGGAGCAGGCTCTCAATCAGAGCGCTGGTCGTGCTGGCGTCCGAATTGGGCGCGGAGCATCTTTTTGGCGTGCGCGATCCGTTTATGATGATGGATCACGAGGAAATCCGGGCGGCGTATGAAGTCTGCCTGGAGGAGCTGGAGCAGAGCGGCGCAATCACGCGGCAATTTGAAGGCGCGGCGATCGTGCGCGGCGATCTGCGGCGGCTCATTGAAATCTGTGCGGAATGCGACTTGTATCTGACTGTCGATGCGGTCACCTGCGGACAGGCGGAGCCGTCCGTCGTATTGTACCGGCAGGGGAGCTGCTGGGCGCAGCTGACAAAGGATGGCGAGCTGGCAAGCCTGACCGGAGCTGCGGACGGGGAAATAGAAGAGCTGGCGCTTGCAAGGCTGATGGAGTGCTGCAAAGCGCAGGAAGCCCCTGAGGCGCAGACGCACTGGAGCCTTACAAACGAGCTGCTGCAGCACTGTCTGAAGGACACAGACGCAGGCCGGGCAGAGCTGTTGGCAGCCGGAATGCCGGAGGACGCGGCGGCGCTTCTGCTTGCCGGTCTGGAACGGCGGTGCGGCTATTGCTGCGTGAACACGGTCCATTTGCAGACGCGAACGCTGGAAAGCCTTTGTCTTGTGTACGATTCCGATATGCTGCTCCGGCTGGAGCCCGGCGAGGAGGAGACGGAGGACTGGATCGTCCGCAGGAGCACGCCGGAGCAGATCCGGCGCACGCTGCGTGCGCTGGTACGGGAGGGCGCGCCGCAATGAAGGCCTGTCAGAATGTGATCGTGACCCTGACCATCGGAGACGAGCAGCTGGATGTGGAGCTTCCGGCGTTCCTGCCGGTCGCGGAGGTGAATGCGCGTGTTCTGGAAATGCTCCGCGCCCTGTATCCGCAGGTTTACGGCAGCTGTACTGCGATCCGCCTGTACGACCAGGGAGCGCCCATTGCGGAGTCCAGAACGCTTGCGTCCTGCGGGATCTGGGACGGCGCAAGCCTGCAGGGCTGCGCTATATTGGAGTAATTTGCTGTTTTTAACAAATTACAGCGCCGGTTTTTGTATATTACAACGTATTTGAATTAACATATTGACAAATTATTTTACATAGTGTAAGATAGAACCATCCTGAAACACACCCTTGGAAAGGAGCTTCAGAAATGAGCCTGATCCGCATAGATTATGAAAATGCGCGTGCGCAGGCAAGACAGCTTGAACAGAGCGAGCAGCAATGCAGTCAGATCGCGCAGAGCATTCAGGCGCTCCGGCAGCAGCTTGCCGGCGTGTGGGCCGGAGAAGCCGCCGATACATACGATCAGGCAGCCGAGCGCCGGCTGCGCGAGATCCGAAAGATCCAGGATGAGCTGTCGCGTCTTGCGCACACGATCCGCAAGGCCGCAGATGAGTTTGAAGCCGCAGAAGCACGAACAAAGGCGTCCATGTCCGCGTCAGGCGGGACGGGTTCCGGCGGAGGCGGCGAATGGTAAGGAGGTTGTGACGGTGCAGATCAAAATTGAATCCGCAGTCGTCCAGCAGGCGCAGGCACGGCTGAGACAGCAGTCGGGTGCAATGCGCGCGGTCGCCGTGAATGTTTCCAGCGTCCTGAACGGACTGGATATGCAGATCGCGGCGACGCAGCAGATCAGACAGTCGCTGGAGGCGCTTTCCCGCAGATGTACGACAGAGCAGACCCAGCTGGAGGCAATGACGCAGATGCTGCTTGCCGCAAGCGACCGCTTCACGCAGACGGACCAGAAGCTCGGCCACAGAGCAAGAGGGCTTGGCGAAGCCGCCGACGCCATTGGCGCGGGCCTCGCGGCCACAACGCTGCCGGCTGTCGCGCTGCGGGGGATCGACAGGCAGAAATGCGCGGACGAGCTGGGAAAGACGTTTGGCCTTCGGACCTCCGAAACCCTGTGCGACGGCGTCAAGCAGGCGGTGGTCAGCAAAAAGAAGAGGTGGTTCTCCAAGCTCAAGGACGATGTCTCGGACTTTGGCAGCGCGGTCAAAACCTCTGTTTCGAACGTCGTCAGCGCGGCAAAGAAAAGCTATCAGAATCACGGGACCGTATATGATATCGTGGAATACGGCAAGGGCGCGGTCAAGATCGGCAAGAGTATTGTCAAAATCGCCGGAGCAGTTGCCGCGTGCAGCACCGTTGCGGGAATTCCGGTTGCACTCTGTATCATTACCAGCGCAGGAAACGATATTGCAAGCGCAAGCGCGGATATAGTCCATGTTGCGCGTGATGAGTACGACGAGGTGGGGAAAACAAATTACCTGAAGGATCTGCTGAAGAAGAATGGCGGAGAGCTGGGCGAAATGCTCGGAAACAAGAAAGCCGGTGAGAAATTCGGCGAGCTGGCCTATACGGGACTGGATATGGTGTCGCTCCTGAAAGGCACGGAGAAAATGCTCAAGTCGTTCGGAAAGATCAATACGGATCTGACGGGCAAGACCGGATATTCCTTTGTGTGGGGCAAAACCTCGTTTGACGACGTCATCGGGAATGAGTTCAAATGGTACAAGCCGGATGAATGGCTCCGGAGTAAGTTCATGGACGCTGATTCGACGGCGAATTTCGTGATCGAAGCGGCGAAAAATGTGAAGTCTTTCTATAAGCAAAGCAAAAAATATGTGGATGAGATGCTGGAATTTGCGTTCCGGTAAACACCAGTAAGGGAGGATATGTATTATGTATAAGGATCTGCTTCCAATCGGAAGCGTGGTCGCTCTGCAGGGCGCCACACGGAAATTGCTCATTATCGGCACAATCGTTCATGACGAGCAGACAAACACCACGTATGACTACATTGGCGAACCGTTCCCGGAAGGGTATATCGATGCGGAAACGATGTTCCTGTTCCAGCATGAGGATATTGATTCGGTTCATTTTCTGGGCTACATCAACGCAGAGGTGCAGAGCTATCAGGCAAGCGTGAGAGAAGAGCTGGAGAAAAACGCAAAAAAAGCAGACAGCTGAATTTGAAGTTTAAAATTTATAAAATATAAATAGGAGGAAATGATCATGGCATTGATTCAGGTAACACCCGAGGTATTGAATTCCAAGGCGACAGAGGTCCGCAATCTCCGCAGTCAGCATGACGACACGATGGCGCGGCTGCGCTCGCTGATCCTTGCGCTGAACGAGACCTGGAAGGGCGAGGCACAGGCTGCGTTTGTTGCAAAGTTTGAGAGTATGCAGAGCAGCTTCACAAGCTTCTCTGAAATGCTGGAGGGCTACGCAACGCTGATGGATACGGCGGCCCGCGAGCTGCAGAACACGGATCAGGGCCTGAAGGCGACCATGCAGAGCAGCTTCAACTAAGACAGAATTACAAAGGGGCAGTGCTTCCACGCTGCCCCTTTTGTCTGCGTTATAGATATTTGGAAAAAATGGAGAAAAGTATGAAAAGAATAAAGATGATGTGTTTCCTGCTGGCGCTGCTCGGCTTGCTGAGCGCCTGTTCCGCGCATTCCGTTGACGCTGAGGAGCAGTCCGCGCCGACGTGGCAGTCCCGGTACGATCTGGGCGTGCGCTATCTGTCGGACGGAAGGTATGAAGAGGCGATTCTGGCCTTTACCGCAGCCATCGAGATCGACCCGAAGAACGCGCAGGCGTATGAGCAGCGAGGCGACGCGTACTGGGAGCTGGCGCAGAGCGCGCAGGGCAGCGAACAGACGGATGCATACCGCAGCGCTGCGGAGGATTACGAATCGGCAATGCAGTGGGGGAGCGAGACGGACGAGCTGTACCGCCGCGCGGCGGATGCGTACTACGGTGCGCAGGACTATGAAAAGGCGGAGTCCTATTATGAAAAGCTGCTCGAAAAGGACGAGGATGTGCTTGCGCGTCTGATCGAATGCAGCCGGGCGCTTGGAACCGGGAAGGAGCTTGCGAAGCGGCTGCAGGCGCGTTATCTCGAGACGGGTGAAGAACGATATTTGCAGGCGCTCTGCGAGCTTTGGCCGCAGGAGGCGCTGCGCGCCTATGCCGCGCTGCTCGGCACAGACGGCACAATGGGCTTTGCGCTTGTCGATCTGGACGAAGACGGCACGCCGGAGCTGATCTGCGGCGAAATTGATACGCAGGGGCAGTCTGAGCAGATCGCGCTGACCGATTATACGCTCTATACATGGAAAAACGATCAGGTGACGGAGCTGTACCACGGCTTTGTCGATACCTGGATCAATCCCGATGTCCGCGTCACCGCGGCGGGAGCCATTGTCAATGAGGGCCACGGCACGTCTGCCGGTTACGAGCTGCAGTATGTCCGCTGGGACGGCGTGCAGATCGAGCATCATGATTTCTGGAGCTACGCGAAAACCGAGGATGTGTCCGGTGAGCGGGTATGCTACCTCGATGATGTGGAGGTTTCCGAGGCTGTTTTCGACGAGCGCCTTGCAGCCTGCACAGCTGACGACGAATACGTGCTGCACTTCCTTGCCAGCACGCCGGAGAATTGCAGAAAGTACCTGCACGATTCCATACAGGCCAGCCGGCAGCCGGAACAGCCGCAGCTGAACGAGCAGGAGCTTCTGGCGCTTTTGCAGGAGAATCTGGCATGGCTGAACGCGGTCGAGGGTGAGACGTTTTTTGTTGAGGGCCAGGGATCGTATATGGCGATCGTTTCCTATGAAAACGGCCAGTACGGAAGAATCAAGCGCCTTGTGCCGTCTCCGGCGACCACCTCGGAGCTTGAGAGTACACTCGCAGAAGACGAAGCCATCGACCCGACGTTCAGCTCCTATTATCCGATTTCGAACTATTCCAGCAAGGAGCAGATTCTGGATAACCTGAGAGAATATATGGACGTTGACAGTCTGGGTATTATGCAAAGCCCTTACGCAACCGTTTCAGACGTGCTGAATGATAACGTTTGGGAATTCAATGGCGGTCTGTATCTGGTTCGCGGCGGGCGCGGATACGGCGTATATGATTACGATCCGCAGACGCTGCGGATCGTCAGTTCCGACGAAACGGCCTGCGAAGCGGAATGTGACCTGCTGTACTTTGAGCAGTTTGATTCTGTCCAGACCATTTCGTTTGAAAAGCGCAATGGCCGGTGGATCATCGTGCATGTGGGGAAAGCCGGGAGCAGCGCCGACCCCTATACCATCACCGCAGAAACCAGAGCAGACCGCAGCCTCTATCCCCGCCCGGAGCGCACCTTGGAGCGCGGCAGCCAGGGAGAGGACGTCAAATATGTACAGGCTATGTTGGTTGTCATGAACTATGATGGCGTGGTTGTTGACGGCGATTTTGGCCAGGCTACGGAAGCGGCGCTGATGCGCTGGCAAAAGAACCATTCACTTACCCAAACGGGCGTTGTCGATGCCGACACGCTGCAGCAGCTTGAGGCTGCCGAGACAGCATGGCTGCTCCGGGAGTAAAGCGGAGCGATGTTGTGGTGACGGCTGGAGAATGGGGCGGAAAATCACAGTTACGGCACAAATGGTGCAAGCTTAAATGACGATCTACTTCGCGTCAGAGGTAGTTTCCAAATCGAGAATACATGTATGTCGGACAGAAAATGTAAAACGCGCAGCGGAAAGTTTTATGTGCTTGGTGATGCTTCATTACTGCATGCCGCGCCGCATGGACAGTGAATATGATAAAAGGAGAAATGGAAATGAAACAGTTCACTTGTGTTTTTTTAACAATAATTCTTCTGCTGACGCTTGCTGCGTGTCAAAAAGCACCGGAAGCTGACCGGGCGGACGAAGCACTCGATTGGCAGGCCCAATATGACCTCGGCGTGCGCTATTTGTCCGAGGGGAACTATGAGGAGGCCATTCTGGCCTTTGAAGCCGCGATTGAAATTGACCCGAAACAGGAAACTATCTATCTGAAATATGCGGAGGCTTATACGCAGCAGGGCGATGATGCTTCTGCTTTGCGCGTACTGACGCGGGGCTTCCGTGAGACGCAGAGTGAACTGCTGGTTCGGGAAGAAAACAAACTCAAACGGAAAATCCTTCAGGGGAATTCAGCCGTTGCAGAGCTACCTGCTGCCGTTGACAGCACCGGTAACACCAATTATGATGCAGACACCGAGCGGCTTTATCGAAGCGTTATTCTGGAAAATCCGGATGGAACGCCGATGCAGTTTGCAATGATCGCGGACGCGAGCGAATACTGGGAAGTTTGGCTGCATCGTTATACGGTCTCGGATGATGCGGAAATTCAGGATGAGAGGCAGGTTCGGCTATTTACAGATGGCGGTCGAACGGATTTTTACATATATTATGATGCACGGCTGGGCTGCTTCTGTGCGGCAAACGCGGCGACGTATCGCGGCACTCCGACTGGCGCGTGGGGATGCGATGTTGCAATCTATATGCTGGAGAGTACAGTTCGGGAGTATCGCAGCTGGCATTGGAACGGCGTAATTGATGAGCCCGGCAGTTATGGACAGAATGCCGAAGGTATGCAGAAGGCTGGACTTCCGTATTTCCCGGACTATTTTGATGATAACTACAGTGTGATTTTGAATCCAGAACTGCTGGGCGAATGCTATTGGCTCTATAAAAACGACAGCTTCAATGTATTCCCGTCTGATATTCGCGTGCAGGACGGCTGGATGGTCGAATGGACAAGCGATGAGCTTGCTCGTTTTGAGCTGGAGATGCAGTTGCGCGCCGTTGACAGCGGAGAAGAACCGGAAACAAGTGCGGCACAATCAAATGGCGAAGAAACCGGAGCGCTGCTGGCCTATATCGATACGCTGTCCACTGATGTTGTGTCGACCAACGCACTAAAAATTGTAGATGCCTATGTTGATGCGCTGAACAGCACCCATTCAGGCGAGGGAATTTTCTATCCGGACGAAACGAATGCCGATCAATTCTGGACGGCAATTCTTTACTACGAAATCAATCAGAGGGGATACCTTGATGCCGATGACGTCAATTATTGGATGTACAAAGGTTACCGGATGGATAGCTGTCAAAATGTGCAGGATGTTGCAAATGCGATGTATGGACATATCGTAGAGCTGCCGCCGCGTGATTATGTGCCTAGCTATTGTCCGAAGGACAGTGATACATGCTATTATTTCGGCATAGGCGACCGTGGCGCGGTACAGGTGGCGCTGGACGGCTTCGAACGCTCGGAGGATGGCAGCGCCGTGCTCAAGCTGTCCTACTCTTTCCCCATGGATGGCCTATACATGACCGCGCTGGCAAAGCTGCGGGTCAACCCGAATGTAAATCTCGACGGCGAGATCCCGTTTTATTACATGATAGAATCCGTGGAGATCCGGTACGCGTGATCCTGCGCGGACGGGAAAACGGTATGCAATAGGAGAATCGATATGAAACGCTTCTTTTATATCCTTCTGGCAGCGCTGTTGCTGCTGACGCTTGCCGCGTGCCAGAAAGCCCCGGAAGCCGCCGAACCGGCGGACGAAGCCCCCGGCTGGCAGGCAAAGTATGACCTCGGCGTGCGCTACCTGTCCGAGGGCAATTATCAAGAGGCCATCATTGCATTTACCGCGGCGATTGAGATTGACCCGAAGCAGCCGAAGATTTATGATAGACTTGCCACAGCATACGAATTGGCTGGCGATGACGAGGCGGCCCTGCGGACACTGCTCGATGGTGCAGCAGCCACAGGTGACCGTGCGCTGGCAGCTCGCGCAGAGGAAAAGCGCAGCGTACCGATTGTCGCTGTTGCGGCAGGATGGGAGCACACCGTCGGCCTGAAGGCGGACGGCACGGTCGTGGCTGCGGGTGAAAATTCGTATGGTCAGTGCGATGTGTCGGGCTGGAGAGACATTGTCGCCGTTGCGGCAGGAGACGGTCACACCGTTGGCTTGAAATCAGACGGCACGGTCGTGGCGGTGGGATACAATAAGTATGGTCAGTGCGATGTGTCGGGCTGGGCAGACGTTGTCTCCGTTGCGGCAGAAGGCAGTCACACCGTCGGCCTGAAAGCAGACGGCACGGTCGCGGCAGTGGGGCATAATGGAGCTGGCCAATGCGAAGTGTCTGACTGGAGAGATATTGTCGCCGTTGCGGCAGGATACGGGTACACCGTCGGCCTGAAGGCAGACGGCACGGTCGTGGCGGTGGGTAAAAACGGGGATGGTCAATGCGATGTGTCGGGCTGGAGAGACATTGTCGCCGTTGCGGCAGGAGTCTTTCACACCGTCGGCCTGAAATCAGACGGCACGGTCGTGGCGGTGGGATACAAGGAGGATGGTCAGTGCGATGTGTCCGGCTGGAGGGACATTGTCGCCGTTGCGGTAGGAGGTTTTCACACCGTCGGCCTGAAAGCAGACGGCACGGTCGTGACAGCGGGTGACAATGAGTATGGTCAGTGCGAAGTGTCCGGCTGGAGAGACATTGTCGCCGTTGCAGCAGGAGGCCGGCACACCGTCGGCCTGAAGGCAGACGGCACGGTCGCGGCGGTGGGTGACAATGAGTATGGTCAGTGCGATGTGTCCAACTGGACAGACATTGTCGCCGTTGCGGCAGGAGATGATCACACTGCCGACCTGAAAACAGACGGCACAGCCATGGCGGTGCACCCAAACACCATTGCAGCAGGACTCTTTTACACCATCGGCTTGAAAACAGACGGCACGGTCGTGGCGGTGGGTAGCAATGCGAATGGTGAGTGCGAAGTGTCCGGCTGGACAGACATTGTCGCCGTTGCGGCAGGAGACAGCCACACCGTCGGCTTGAGGGCAGACGGTGCGGTCGTGGCGGTGGGTTACAATGGTTATGGTCAGTGCGAAGTGTCCGGCTGGAGAGACATTGTCGCTGTTGCAGGAGGAGAGGGTCACACTGTAGGGCTGAAATCAGACGGCACGGTCGTGGCCGTGGGGTGGAATTTTGATGGTCAATGCGAAGTGTCCGGCTGGAGAGACATTGTCGCCGTTGCGGCAGGAGGCAGTCACACCGTCGGCCTGAGGGCCGACGGAACAGTCGTGGCAGTGGGTTACAATGCGTGGGGTCAGTGTGACGTATCCGGCTGGAGAGACATTGTCGCTGTTGCAGCAGGAAGCGTTCACACCGTCGGGCTGAAATCAGACGGCACGATCGTGGCGGCGGGTAAAAACTGGGAGGGCCAGTGCGATGTGTCCGGCTGGACAGACATTGTCACCGTTGCGGCAGGAAGCTTTCACACCGTCGGGCTGAAATCAGACGGCACGGCCGTGGCGGTGGGTAACAATCCGTATGGTCAGTGCGATGTGTCCGGCTGGGCAGATATTGTCGCCGTTGCAGCAAGATTCACTCACACCGTTGGCCTGAAATCAGACGGCACGGTCGTGGCGGTGGGGAATAATGGGAGTGGTCAGTGCGATGTGTCTGGCTGGGCGAACATCCGGATTCCGACGGATCGTTAGGACATCCACAGCACTGCAAGACCGGTGCGCCAAGCAAACAGTGGGCGAGAGACTATGAGGAAAATGATATGGAATTTTCAATGGGATCTGTCGTTTTAGACGGCTGGAAAATTATAAGGCTGCTTGGCGAAGGCAGCTATGGAAAAGTATTTGAAATCGAGCGCAGCGAGTTCGGGCAGACGTACCGGGCGGCGCTGAAGGTGATCACGGTCCCGCAGAGCAGCGCGGAGGTTCGGAGCGTGATCTCCGAGGGTATGAGCGTTTCGCAGGCCGAGGCATATTTTCACGGCATCGTCGAGGAGCTTATGCACGAGTTTTCCATCATGTTCAAGCTCAAGGGCACGGCGAACATTGTAAGCTGCGAAGATTTGCGGGTGCTTGAACATCCGGATGGTATCGGCTGGGACATTCTCATCCGCATGGAGCTGCTGCACCCGCTGCTGCCGTATGTCTATGAGCACCCGATGGCGCGGCGGGACATCATCAGGCTCGGCATCGATATCTGCAAGGCGCTGGAGCTGTGCCAGCGGTACAACATCATCCACCGCGACATCAAGCCGGAAAACATCTTTATTTCCGACAACGGAGACTACAAGCTCGGCGATTTCGGCATCGCGCGGACGATCGAACGGACAAGCTCCGGCCTGTCCAAGAAGGGCACGTACAGCTACATGGCCCCAGAGGTTTATGCCGGGAAGGAATACGGCTTCAGCGTTGATACGTATTCGCTCGGACTGGTGCTGTACCGGATGCTGAATAAAAATCGCGGTCCGTTCCTCCCGCAGCCGCCGGAGGCGATCACGTTCAGCAGCCGCGAGCAGGCGCTGGCCAGACGGATGTCCGGCGAACCGCTGCCGCGCCCGTTCTACGGCGAAGGCCGCCTCGGCGAGATCGTCCTGAAGTCCTGCGCATTTGACCCCAAGGACCGCTATTCCAGCCCCCAGCAGCTTCGGCAGGAGCTGGAAGCCATCCTGTACACCCAGACAGACGCAGCCGTCATCTACCCCGACGGCGACGAGCTGACGATGGATCGCGAGTCGTATGCTTCCGCACGATATGCGGCGGCATTCGGCACTAGCACGTCCAAATCAGCGAGTGCAACGCAGGGCGTCTTTACCGGCGATTACCACACAAAGGCCGAGGCAACCAGTGAAGAACGAACACAGTCCGCCTTTGGTTCGGAAGCGCCGAAAGGCGCAGGCACGAAAAAGAAACGGAAGAAAATAGGACGTTTGATCATTGGGATAGTCGCGGCGGCTCTGCTTGTGCCGGTGGTGCTATGCGTGATTGGGGCAATTCCGGTTCCTGCTGCTATCCACAATATATTCGTGCCGCAGACAATTCCGGAGGCACTGCGGGAATATGAAGAAGCCGGTACGCTGGAAAAACTTTATGAAAACGGGAATCTAAGCGGCTACCAAGTGGTAGCCTACAGAGAAGATGGAGAACTTGATTCTGTACAGATATTTGATACAGCAGGAAACAGCATACGGAATGAACTCTACAGCTCAGATGGTACGCTTCTGGGGTATGTCCTGTACGAATACGATTCAGATGGAAACAGGACGAAAGATGAATACTACGATTCGGACGGCATTCTTCAATACTATACCCAGAATCAATACGATTCGAGCGAAAAACTGCTCAGGGAGGAAAATTACGATTCGAATAACTCTCTTCAAAGTTATGTGCTTTACGAATATGATTCGAATGGCAATTGCACTATGGAGGATGTGTACAATTCAGGTAGCCCGCATCAAACGTGTGTGTATACGTACAACGAGAATGGAGAAAAAGTGATGCTCCAATTCTATGAAGATGATAAATTGCTGTACTATGTGGATTTGAATGATGCTGGCGAGTGGGAATATCATGTTGTCGGCGATACGCCGGAAGAGTAGCAAAAAGAAACGGAGAACAAACTATGTCTACATATGAGATCGGCTCCATTGTGTTTGACAAATGGAAAATCTGCCGGGAGCTGGGGCAGGGGAGCTATGGGACGGTCTATGAGATCCAGCGGGAGGACTTCGGCGGCGTTTACAAAGCTGCGCTGAAGGTCATTACCGTCCCGCAGAGCGGGAAAGAATTGCAGAGCGTGCTGGACGAGGGCATGACGCCGCCGCAGGCAAAGCAGTATTTTTACAGCGTCGTGGAGGACATCGGCCGCGAGTGCGCCATCATGTCGCGCCTCAAAGGCACCGGCAACATTGTCAGCTATGAGGATCACGCCGTCCTCCGGCACCCCGACGGCATCGGCTGGGACATTCTGATCCGCATGGAGCTGCTGCACCCGCTGCTGCCGTATGTCTATCAGCACCCGATGGCGCGGCGGGACATCATCAAGCTCGGCATCGACATTTGTAAGGCGCTGGAGCTGTGCCAGCGGTACAATATCATCCACCGCGACATCAAGCCGGAAAACATTTTTATTTCCGACAACGGGGACTATAAGCTCGGCGATTTCGGCATCGCGCGGACGATCGAACGCACGACCTCCGGCCTGTCCAAGAAGGGCACATATAGTTACATGGCCCCGGAGGTCTACATTGGAAAGAAATATGGCTTCAGCGTCGACACGTATTCGCTCGGACTGGTGCTGTACCGGATGCTGAACAAGAATCGCGGCCCGTTCCTCCCGCAGCCGCCGGAGGCAATTACCTATGACAACCGTGAGCAGGCGCTGGCCAGACGCGTGTCCGGCGAACCGCTGCCAAGACCATTTTACGGCGAAGGCCGCCTCGGCGAGATCGTCCTGAAGGCCTGCGCGTTTGACCCGAAGGACCGCTATTCCAGCCCCCAGCAGCTTCGGCAGGAGCTGGAAGCGATCTCCTACGAGGCGCAGGACGCGGCGCTCATCTACCCGAACGGCGACGAGCTGCAGATCGACCCGAGCCGCTACGCGTCGGGGAAGTCCTCCGGCGCGGCGGGAACTGCGGGCAAAACGAATGCGGTGTTTTCTGACCGGCCGCAGCGCACATCCGGCACAAACAGAACGCAGGGCGTCTTCGACGCCTCCGGCGGGGGCAGTCCGGCTCCCGTGCGGAAGGAAAAAAAGAAAGCCCACCGGGGGCTTGTCTGGGTGCTGGTGCTTGTCGCCGGTGCGGCGATCGCGGCGGGCAGTCTGCTGCTTTTGCACACGCGGCAGGAAAAGCAGGCGCAGCTTGCAGCCGCGCAGCAGGCACAGGTACAGGAGCAGCAGAATCAGTATGAGGCTCTGATGGAGCAGGGAACGCAGCTATGCGAAACGGACCCGGAGCAGGCGCTGGGATGCTTCGAGCAGGCGCAGGCGCTCTACCCGGAGGAGTCTGCACCTTATATTTCCTACGCCTACGCGCTCTACTGCGCGCAGGACTATGAACGCTGCATTTCCTATATCGAGGACGAGCTGGGGCTTGGAAAGGCTTACGATATCGAGGCGCAGAGCCAGCTGAGCGAAATTCTGGGCGCGGCGTATTTTGAATGCGATGACTATGCCGCCGCGGCCTCGTTCTTCCGGCTGAGCACCGCCGGAGGCGATATCACCGTCAATGCCCAGCGCGATTACGCGGTTTCCCTCGGACGGCTGGGCGATATCGATGCGGCGGGCGAGATCCTGTCGCAGATGTACGCGGCAGGCGCAAGCGGCGACGTGACTGACTACGTACAGGCGGAGATCGACTACGCGAAAAAGGAATATCTGGACGCGGAAAGCGGCTTTCAGGCGGTGCTGAATCAGACGCAGGATATCGCGCTGCAAAAGCGGGCGCTGCGCTCCTTGGCGGAGGTCTACCGCGATTGCGCGGCGCTGGTCCGGACGGGAAGCTCCCCGATCGGAAACCCCGCGACAAAGGCCGTCGAGGTTCTGGCGAACGGGATCGAAACCTACGGCCTGCGCTATGACTCGACGATCTGGGAGATGCTGGCGCTGGCCTATTTCGAGGCGTACCACACCGACCCCTCCGTTCCGCAGAGCTACCTGCGCAAGGCCGGGGAGTGCTTCAACCGCGTGCTGGAGCTTGGCGTGACGAAAAGCTATCTCTACAGCAACCTGTATACGATCTATTATGAATTACAGGAATACGATCTGGCGGAGCAGACGCTGGACGCCTATGCCGCGCAGTATCCGAAGGATTATGAACCCTACGCGTTCCGCGCCATGCTGTATATCACGCTGGAAAACCGGAAGGAACAGTCCGCGCGCGACTATTCCGCCGCCGTCGAGGCCTACGAGACAGCCGGGCAGCTGCTGCGCAGCGACGACGACGCGACATACTATCAGCAGCTGCAAAGTCTGATCCAGCAGCTGCAGAAGGAAGGATGGATCAACGGATGAAATACAGCTATGCCGCCGTCTGCGCGACAGGGCGGGTGCGAACGGAAAATCAGGATCGGATCTATCTGAACGGCACGATCTGCGGCGGCGGGTACGCGCAGACGGACGGAACCGGGAGAAAGCAGGGCCTTTTCGCCGTGGCAGACGGAATGGGCGGGCAGGCGCAGGGGGCGC
>ULXI01026045.1_pt1 | contig 15178 bp, 10 predicted proteins | sample 1961181 | NCBI WGS metagenome assembly ULXI01 (sample SAMEA4835835, study PRJEB28245) | human gut metagenome | biome: gut microbiome; material: fecal sample | place: Denmark | collected 2008 | reverse complement strand
AAAAGCATCTGCTGCAGCAGTGTCATCTGCCCGAATGAATAGTTAAAAGACTGCAGTGGAAGTACACAAAAGGTTGCTTTTTCAATTTCTTTCATCAATTGCGTAACCGGAATAAATCCGACGGTCTCAACACCGTCATATTTCCGATCCAGCTTTTCTTTCCCAATCAGTTTTAACTTCGGAAAATCAGCAAGTCCATCCTGATTTCGCCCTTTTTGCAGATTTCTCAGTTTTTCGTATGCCTGCAGCAGCGTATCCCAATCCCGTTTATTATAACCGACACATAAAATATACGGATTTTCTTTCTCTATCGGTGTTCCGGTCGGCTGAAAATATTCTGCATCCGTCCCAAACGCAATATATCTGCTTTTGGAAAGCAGCCACGGGTGACACTTTTCGTAATAGGTAATCTGGCTCTTTGTATGATAAATCACACCGTCCAGAGACTTGCTTGCAAACTGCATCAGCTTCAGCGCTTTTCCTTCTTCCTTCGCGCTGTTAAAGCCACCAATGTCAAACACGATATGCTTATATTTTCCATGTCCGAACAGTCTGCGCCACAGGCACAATACAATCCCACTCTGCATTCCATGGGACAAAACCAGGTCATACTGATTTAATTTCGGCAATACCTTCAGCGTCTGCCAGATATAAAACCGGATTTTTTCTTTTTCAAATTGCTCCAGCCAGGGAAACGAACGGATGTCCACAACATCTACGGAAATATCATCCGACAGATACCGAAAAAACCAGTATTTCTGTCCCGGTACAACATAGTCCGGCGGCTGTTTTCCTTCCGGTATTTGATTTTCATAGGCAACTTTCCAGTTGACCAGCATCAAAATTTTCACACTGCACCTCATTTTCAAGCATATACTGTAGAAGTATTGCTGCTCAATGTGTTCTGCTCAGGCTTTTAAACCGCCATAAATCTGCAGCAGTTTTTCGCAATATTTATCCAGATTCAGAAAATCTGTTTCCTTACAATTTCTGGTATACTCTTCAAGCCGCTCCGAATCTCCCCAAAGATTTCTGATCTTCTCTTCCAGCTCTTTTTGATTCCCCGGTTCAAAAAATTCACCGGTCATTCCTTCTTTAATCAGTTCAACCGTTCCGCCAATTCTGGACGCAATAACAGGCGTTCCATAATATTGTGCTTCAATTACACTAAACGGACAATTTTCATACCACTCTGATGGAAAGACAACAAACTTCGCCGCCGCAATTGTCTGATAAAGCTTCTTTCCCTTCGTGAAACCTATATTCTTCACATTTCTCAACTGATTTACTTCATTTTCCAACGGTCCTTTTCCTGCAAATACAAAAGGAATATCGTTTAATTTTTCACAGGCTTTCAGTAACGTTTTAATTCCTTTTTCTTCTGAAAATCTGCCAAAATACAAAACATAATCTTCTTTTTTGACCGGACATAACTCCTGCTCCGGCAAAAAGTTATGCATCGTCACCGTCTTCCCGTCCAAATCCGGATTCGTCTTCAAAACCTCTTCCAGGAAATGGCTCGGGCAGATCACCGTATCGAACATCCGATACGCATGGTTATGCTGATAGATCTTCGCTTCCACGCTTCCCAAGAGGCTCTTCACGCGGGAATTGTGGATACACTTGTGTTTCGTGCAGTTCCACTGCTTCTGTCCCAGGCATTCCTGGCACAGCTCGCCGGACGGTCTCTGCATCAGATGGTTTGGACAGACGAGCTGTGAATCATGCGCCGTGTATACGATCTGAACCGTTCTGCCGGTCTGTTTCTCATATTTACGGATCGCGTAGAGAATGGATGGTGTCAGCTGGAAATTGAAATTATTGACATGAACCACGTCCGGCCGAAAGTCGTCCAGCACTTTCCGGATCTTTTTTGCAGCCTCTGTCGAATAGAGAATCCGGAACGGATACCGTAATTTTTGAAGTTTTCCGGTATGAAAATCCATATTCCCTGTATAGCAATCAAGCCGGTTCGAAACGACCCGGCCTTCATGCTCCATTCCAAAATATTCTACCTGATGTCCCATCTTCTGAAGCTGTTTCCCGACTTCAAAAATATAGGTTTCCGATCCGCCGTTCGGATGCAGAAATTTATTGACAATCAATACTTTCATTTCTGATTCTCCCGTGCTTTGAGCACATGCTGATAAAGATGCAGCGTCTGCTCCGTTACCCGATCCCAGTTATATTTTCCACAGATAAAGTCTGCATTTTCCTGATGTGCTTTCTGCGTCTGTTCCGGATGCGCCAGCACTTCCTCCAAACGTTTCTGCAAATCTCTTTCATTTCCCTTTTCAAAATACAGGGCATGGTCTTCCGCCACCTCTGTATTTTCCGGAATATTGCTTGCAATACAGCAGTTTCCATAGCTCATCGCTTCCAACAGTCCAAGCGCCATCCCTTCAATATCACTGGGCAGTACAAAACAATACGCATTAGAGTACAGCTCTTCCAACACTTCCCCCTGTACAAATCCGGTCATAATCACACGGCTGTCTTTTGCCGCCAGATTGACCATTTCCTGTACGTATTCCTGAGAATGGCTGCTGCCGCCCGCAATCACCAGTTTTTTATCCGTCTCGATTTGTTCAAACGCATGCAGCAGATAATGCAATCCCTTTTCCGGTACAATTCTTGCCAGGAACAGGATATATCCGTCTTTTTCCAGACCATACTTTGCCTTAATTTCGGAATCGCCCTTTAAAATCGGTCTGTTGATTCCATTTGGAATAAAACGGGTTTTTCTGCCGTATGTCTCCTGAAAATAATCCTGCATATTGTGCGACAATACGATCACTTCATCCGCATGGAGCGCGGCAGTCTTTTCCCCCAGCTTCAGCATATGAGATGCAAAATTTCCCCATTTGGAACGCTGCCAGTCCAGCCCATGAATCGTCGCCACTGTCGGGATTCCAAACAGTTTGGTCAGCCAAAGCATAATACACGGTCCTTCCGCATGGAAATGGACAATATCATAATGCCCGAACAATGACCGGATTGTTGCCAGAAAAGAATATACAATCGCATTTAATTTACTGCTGGAAAACGTCGGAATCGTAAAAATTTGGATTCCCTGAAAATATTTTCCATGTTTTTCATCAAACTCTTTGCCGGATACATGATAGCCGGAACGGTTATATGCGTCCACCCGGTTCCCGAAACGAACCATTCGTGTAGACAACTCTTCCACAACAATCTCTACACCGCCTTCTCTCGACGGAATGCGCTTATGTCCGATCATTGCGATCTTCATTCCTGTCTTCGGTCTTGAAGGTATATGCACCAACTCCTGATTTTTCTTTTTTAAAAGCTTGTTTTCTTTCCAGACATAATGAATAAACGAAAAATTTGTATCCATATATCGTGGAATCAAGCGTTTCGGATCCTGCATCAACCGAAACAGCCATTCCAGACAAAGCTCCTGCATCCAGCCCGGCGCACGTCTTACCGTTCCCGCATGGAAATCAAAGCCTGCCCCTACGCCCAGCATGACGCCGTGCAGCATTCCGGCATGTGCAGCCATCCATTTTTCCTGTTTTGGAGCTCCCAATCCAATCCAAATAAAATCCGGTTTTGTATCATTGATCTGTTTTACAACTGCCTCGTCCTCTTCTTCTGTCAGCGGTCGAAACGGCGGGGAATACATCCCGACAATATTCAGCTTCGGATACTTTTCACGCAGTCTCTGTTCCAGCGCATGCAACGTTTTTTCTGTACTGCCATAAAAATAGTGCCGGTATCCCTTTTTCTCGGAAAGCTCGAAAATTCTCGGCATCAAATCCGGTCCAGGAACACGTCCTGCCTCCTGATGTCCGCGCATCCGACATACAATAGACAGGGGTTTCCCATCCGGAAGATTCATTACACTGCCGTTTTGCACTTTCCGGTATTCTGCATCACGAAATGCCATGACCGTCGTATGCACATTGGAAACACAGACATATTTTCCACGCAGTTCATCCAGATGCTGATCCATATAATCAACTGTTTCATCCATCGTAATGACATTGATGTTTGTTCCCAACAATTTACAGAATTTCAATTTTTCATTCATACTGTCCGCTCTTTTTCCGCCCTTTTTCTAAAATTTCCGCAATACCTGTTCCAAGCAGTGCTCCGACTGCTCCGGTCAGGATTGCTGCTCCGATCATACCCCTCATCCATTCCACAGTTACAGTAACTCCAGAGAACCGAAACATCGGTATCTCTTCTCCCATATAATACAATACTTCCGAGCCGTTTGCCCGTTCTTTTGCAACTGCTTCCTCGTCCAGATAATAGACTTCCTGCAGCGAATAATCACAGATCGACTTGGGCACAAGATACTCTTTGGGCATCTGTGCCGTCAGCCCAAAAGCAGTGCCTCCGATCACGGCACAAACGCAGGTCAACACAGCAATCAAATATTTCTTTTCTCCTGCTGCAGCCCCTATCCTTTTCAGCCCCAGCAAAAGTTTTTCTTCCAGTTTCTCTGCCGGAACATTTTTCGGAAGACTCCGCTCACCCAGCGTACTGATTCCAATCCATGCAATGTTCTGCCGCCGGATCGGGTTTGCCTCGTTTAGCAGATAACTTCCTACAAAAATTAGGGAAACATTTTTAAAAGAAGTATTGAACAAAAACGGCTCCGATATTCCGGCAATCAGAAATCCCAGCGTAATCGCCAGTTCTTTCCGCCGGTTCTCCTTTACCAGATTCCGGATGGTAAAGAAATAGGCGATCATCAACAGGACAAAAACAACCGCCCCGTAGGTCATCAATGCAAACACATAAGAATTGTCCATGTTCAGATCTTTATCCGCCAGTTGGAACTGCTGTCCGAACAGAGTAATCTTTTCCTGCGTTAGAAAATATTTGGAAAGACGCAGTCTGGTATTCATCAGTTTATTCATCACTTCATAAAACCGATTTTCTTCCGGAATCAGCGGCGCCAGCAGGGAAAATGCCAATCCAACCGGAAGTACACACTGCATCAGCACTTTTTCCGGCTTTGTAAACTGACTGCGCAGTTCAAAATACAGCACCAGCATCAGATAAATTCCGGTCAACAAAAATCCGGTAAAGCTGACTGAATAGATAAAAATCAGTGCGTTTCCGACAAGCGCGGCAACAATCCAGCCAAACAGCTTTTTGCCTTTTTGCTGCAACAGATAAAACAGAAATGCCAGCAAAATTACATAGGAAATATGGAATACATTCGGATGCGGATATCCCATACTCCACCGGAAGATAAAGGCTCCGAGCTTTTTATGTACCAGCAGAATGCCTTTGTCCCAGCCGATCAGAAACGCCAGAATCCGATAAAGGAACACGCTGCTCCAGACAACCGCCCCGACCTGAAAGACCTTTTTTATCCGCACATCTTTCATACCGATCAACATCATTACACAGGTCAGCATTCCCTTTTCCGCAGAGCAGCGCCAGCTCAGAACGCCGAGCACGCCGAACACCGCTGCGACCAGAAGCTGCCACGGCGTATATTTTGTCAGAATCAGTTTCAGCCCAAGGCATCCCATTCCGATCAGCAGACAGAGCTGATACGGACGCATCCCGTCGTACCAGCCCATTCCCTTTGAAAACAACATCACACCGAAGAAAATCAGGTATAAAAGCTCATTGACTGTCACTGCAGCTTCCTTTTTCTGTGTTTTTAACTCCATTCTATCTGTCACTGCCAAAACTCCGGCACTCCTTGTGTTTTAGTTTTCCATACAGGGAAATTTTCCAAAATGCAAAATTCCCCGTTATACGAGAAGTATACCACTTTTGAGGCAAGAGGACAATCTGTTCCTGCCCGCCCTGTTTTCAGGTTACTATACGGTCTGGTGTCATAAGAATCTGTTTCAGGCAGTCTGATACGCATTACAAGCCCGGATTACCATTTCAACTTCCTCGTCCGTCATTTCCGGGAACAACGGCAACGTCGCGCAATGGGATGCCAGATACTCCGCGTTTGGACAATCTCCAACCTGGTAACCAAGATGCTTATAAGCATTCTGCAAATGGCAGGGCACCGGGTAATGCCGGTTGCACTCAATTCCCTTCTCTGCCATATAAGCCAGAAAACGCTCCGGGTCATCTTCCACCTCCACCTCAAACATATGGAAGACCGGATTCGTATTTTCCGGATGATGCTGCAGGGTAATCGCCGGATTTGTAATTTCCTTTGTGTACCGCCATCCAATCTCCCGCCTGCGGGCAGTCCATTCCGGCAGATATTTCAGGCTGACACTCAGCACTGCTCCCTGGATGCCCTCCAGTCGATAATTATATCCGATCATGTCATGATAATAACGCACTGTACAACCTTGATTTTTCATCATTTCGATCGTATCGAAATACTCTTTTCGATAGCCGGTTACACTTCCGCCTTCTCCAAACGCATACAGGTTTTTTCCAGGATAAAAGCTAAAGCATCCGAGATCTCCCAGCGTTCCAACCATTTTCCCCTCATATAAAGCGTCATGTCCCTGCGCACAGTCTTCCACTACATACAGATGATGTCTGTCAGCTATTTCTTTTACCTTGTTAAATTCAAACGGTTGTCCATATAAATGTACACCAATAATTGCTTTCGTCTTCTCTGTGATCTTTTCTTCGATTTTATCCGGGTCTATTTCCCAGGTATCCGCAGTACAATCCACAAATACCGGAGTCGCCCCCGTATAAGTCACACCCCAGGCAGTCGCAATATAGGTATTGGCAGGAACGATCACTTCGTCCCCTTCTCCGATTCCAAGTGCAACCATCGCACAATGCAGCGCAGAGGTTCCATTATTTACACCCGACGCATAGGGAACTCCACAATACTGTGCAAATTCTTTATCGAATTCATCCGCATACTTTCCACCGGAAAATGCGGTATCCTCACACACTTTCTGAATGGCTTCCAGATACTCTGCCTTATGTTTCTGATAATCTCTCGTCAAATCAATTCTTTTGAGCATAGTTTTCTCTCTCCATCCTTCCGGTTTTGTACCTCAATCGTTTATTTTCTGAGTTTGTCTTCCTGACGAAATGCCTTTTTCAGATGATACATCTGAATCAGATAATTCTTGATCGTTTTCCACACTTTTACCGTCGTATTGTAGTCTTCCTGCCATTCGACCGGCATATCATAAATTTTCATTCCATCCCGTTCCGCGCGGAGTAAAAATTCAATCGTATAAAACCAGCCGTTATCCTGACTGCTTTCCCTTACAAGCTGCTCTGCCGCTTCTTTTCTCAGAAAAGTGAATCCGCAGACCGCATCGGTCGCTTTCATATGAAACAGCGTTTTTAACAAAAATACAAGTCCCATGGACGTGATCTTCCGATACCATTTCCGTCCCTTTGTATCAGATTCTTTGCTGAACCGACTTCCGTTTACATACTGTAAATTCGAATCGTTCTGAAACATTTCGATCGTTTTCCCGAGATATTTTAAATCTGTGGAAAGATCAATATCCATATACCCGACCAGATCACAGGTATTGATGGAAATTCCTTTTCGAAATGCAACGCCAACGCCGCGTTCCCCTACCCTGACATAGCTCACCTCCGGATATTTTGCTGCAAGGGCTTTGCCGATTTCTGGTGTTTCATCCTCCGAACCGTTATCCAGAATTGTCAACTGGTATGGTATCGTTACATTTTCTTTTAAATAAGCCATAGAACGTTCGATCCCGTTTTCCAGTCTCAGCCGTTCATTCAATACCGGAAACAACAAATTGATACTCAGTACGTCCTGCTTCATCCTTTTACCACCTTTTCAATATCCATAATCAGATATCTCTGTTTTTTAAAAATCAAATTCAGCATTACAGACAAATATTTCAAAATAATCGTCAGTAAGGCAAATACGCCAAAAAATCCCAACGCCATAAAGCTCATGGTAGAAATCCATCCTTCCACCACCGCATTATGAAAAATCAGGTCCTTTGCGACAAAAATACCCATTCCGACAGACAACAATAAAAAAATACCGCATATTACTGCTGAAACCGTTTCCATCGCATTTGTGAAATAAATAAAAGAATCGAATGCCAGAGAAAGTCTCTCTCCCGCATATTGCTTTTTCCTCTTTCCTTTTTCCAGAGAACGGTAATTCATAACGGCAGTATTTAATCCGCAATTGGAATAAACTGCTTTTCGATATGGAATATACTGCCCGATCGACTTGATCCGGTTGATTGCACGCCTGGAAACAATCCGAAAAGTTTCCGGTCCGATTTTTCCTCTTCCTCTGCTCGTTTTATTGTAGCAAAAATAAAAGATCCCTGACGTCATTCGGACATGATCCCTTGTCCCTGCCGATACAATATCATTGCCTTCCAGAAGCTTATCATAAACTTCCATAATCAACTCCGAAGGATAATCCACATAAGCCGTGTCGAACTCATAGATAAAATCTCCGATCGCAAGATCCCTGCCTGCATTCATCGCGCTTTCCAGGCCGTGAAAAAAGCTCATATGAATAATATTGACCATTTCTGAACAATGATTTTCTTCCAGATATTCTTTTAAGACGCCAATGGTACCATCCGTACAGGCATCGTTTACACATACAATTTCAAAATTTGTAAAATTGTCCCGAAACACCGGCAACACCTTTTGAAAAAAAGGTACTACCTCATTTTGTGTATTGTGTAAATATAAAACCAATGAAACAAATTTTTTCTGTTTAACCCTGTTTTCCATTTTTCATCCCTATAAATATGTATCCAGATCATATACTGTATTGATTTTTCCAGACAACACACTGATAAACGTCGGTCTTTCACTCAGCACTTTGATTGCAGTCGGCCTGGAATCATCCACCTCTGACGATTTCAGGATCGGCTTCATCGAATATAATGACTGCTGATAGGTATATCCGTACTCTGCTTTCATGTATTTATTCGCCAGCTGCGACATATACATCCAGGCGGATTCCGGTTTATGCGGGCACTCAGAACAATTTCCCAGATGCCCGGGCGTGCAGGAATTTTCTCCGCTTTCCAATCCTTTTTGACAGGAAAATGTCGGCAGTTCCTCATAAGAAGTGACATGCGGTGTAAACGTAACCGAGGTCAGAGAATGCAGTCCTGTGCATCCAAACGGCATGATTGAAAAAAACGGACCATCCATCACAGTCAGACCGATCGGTTTTAACTTCTCTGTCGGTTTACAGAGAATAATTTCACACAGTTCATATTTTATTTTGAACTTTTCTGTCCCGACATTCTCCAGTTTTTGCAGGATCTGATTCACGGAAGCATAGGACGCGTTTAACACAAAAGAAGTTTCATATTCTGTTCCATCTTCCAGACGAATTACAAATGATTTTTCTGTCTTTGTGATCCGGTCAATTCTGGCACAGTACTGAATTTCGATATTTTTTTGTTTTTCCAGCTGTTCCTGATAATACGCCCCGAGGATTTTCGCATCGTAGGTATATTCTTCTGTCAGAAAGGCACCATCACACATTCCCGGATTGAAATATTTGGCCGCAGACACTTCTTCGCAACGGATCCCGGCAGCTTTACAAAATTCTACAAATTCCACCGCATTCGTCCATGAAAACTTTTCCGAAGTCGCGTAAATCTGATCAAATTTATCATGAATACAAAAAGAAAAATCCTCTACAAATCTCCGAAAATATCCTGCGGATTTCATCGCAGTCGAAAGGCTTCTCGGATAATGATATCCCATATGTACCCTTGCCTGGTTGATATATGTTGCCCGCTGAAACGGTGCTTCGTCATATTCCAGAACGAGAACCGTTTCGTTACGTTTCCCGCACAGATTTGCAGCATAACATCCATACAATCCGGCACCAATTATAATTTTATCGAATTTTCTCATTTTTTAACCCTGCGCTCTGATTTCTGGTTCAAATATTCTCTCAGATTATCGATTCCTTCTGTCGCAAGGAACACAAAAATCGGAACAAATGTATACAGATATCTTGCATGTGCCTCAAAAATCTGCAGATAAAGCATCAGCCCCAGCACTGACAGCACTGCAACCTGGCGCTTTTTGTCCAGGGGTCTTTTCGTAAATACAGAAAAAGGGACAAGAACCAGTACCATATACCACAAAATCTGCCGAAACAGCGCCGGATACCGGTACAGCGTATCTTCCGTGTTATCATAATACAGGGAACGGATCAAGGAACACAATACGGTTCCTCTTTCCGGGAAGATTTCTGTATAGAAAGTCTCTCCCAGTCCTCCCCATCCAAAGCATCCGTCAAAATAGTTTCTCGCTGATTTTTTTACAAAATGCTGCAGATATCCACCTACGCCGAAATCTTTTAATCGTTTTCCGATTTCCTTTAATTCCGCCGCATGCTGCTCCTCTGCACTGGAAAAGCTCGTCGAATAATCAAAATCCGCCTGGCTGTAGCCGCCGTTTGTATCTTTATTCAATCCCAGCATCATGTGATGCTGCCAGCCAAGCACAGTATCCGTTACAACGGGAAAATGCAAGGAGCCTACTACGGCAGATACACCTCCTGCCGCAGCGCCGATGCCAAGTACTGCGGACAAACAGCAGGCAAGCACAGACTTTTTCCAGACAATCTGTTTTTTCAGCAGTTTCCCGATAAAATGAATTCCCTCTACCGCAGCGACTGCAATCATCACAATTGCCGCCATCGGCTTGATCTCAAAACCGATGTAACACAGGAAAAACATAAGAAACAGCAATACACATTTTTTCTTTGCAGACTCTGTCTCTTTTAATTTCACATAAAGCCAGAAAAGAAAAACCGGGAAAATAATACCGGTAGAATCTGAATACGGAATCATAATCCACGCCGACAACCCGCCCAGAATGAAATAAAATCCATATGCAATCCAGGCAATTTTCTGATCCGCGAAATGGCGCACAGTCTTATAAAGACAAGCCCCTGCACCTGTCACAAAAATACACTGAAATAATGCAAGCAACATCGTTCCATTTGCAATCGGTGTACCTATTACATCATTTAATTTCAACACTATAGAATAAATCCATACCAAAAGCAGATTATTGGGATACACAGAAAAATAATATCCCATGCTGTTGATGCCATCCTGATCTCCCATCTCCACGAAATGAGCGCCATACCAGACTGCGCCCGGATCCCATGCCGTCCTGAAAACCGCGTTCCAGATCACGACAAACTGAAGTGCCAGCAATACAAGGGATGCACACAACAGACAGATATTTTCTGTTTTTATGGTTGTCGTTTTGTCTGATTTCAATTTTTTCTTTTTCCATACGCACCAGACCAAAATTCCATCGAGTAACGCCGCAATCAGAAAGACTGCCGCCCCCGGAATTCCACAATAACTTTTCTTTACATACACAAGTGCCATGACCCAGAGATACACAAAAGAGAAACACAGCAAAACTTTTAAAACACCGGACAGCCAGTCTTTCTTCACTTCCATAACTCTTCTCCCGCTATAATACAAACAATAGAATGCACGCTCTGCGAGCATTCTATTGTCATGAATAAAGCCTCCCTGTGGAAGCCTTACTTGTATCTTTTCTCTTTCTTGTACCTTACATCCCAATTTCTTTCAAATATCTCCGCAGCGCATCCTGCCAGGTCGGAAGCGGTGTGAAGCCGTTTTTCACCAGCTTGCTCTTATCCAGTCTGGAATTGAACGGGCGTTTTGCTTTGGACAGGCCATATTCTGCTGTTGTCACCGGCAGTACCGTCAGTCTGTCTTCGGAATACTCTGTATGTCCCAGTTCCACTGCCTGTCTGAAAATTTCTTTTGTAAAATCGTACCAGCTGATGTAGCCGCCCTCGTTGGTCACATGATAATAACCGTATTTGTCGGTTTCGATCATATCTACCAGCAGGCGCGCCAGATCATAGGTATAGGTCGGTGTGCCAACCTGATCGGATACAACTTTCAGCGTATCGTGGGTCTTGCCGACATTCAACATCGTCTTGATGAAGTTCTTGCCGTTGATGCCGAATACCCATGCAATCCGGACGATAAAATACTTGTCCAGGGTCTCCGAAACTGCAAGCTCGCCTTCCAGCTTCGTCTGTCCGTAAACGTTTAACGGCTGGTAGGTTTTGCAGTCCGGATCCCAGGGCTTAGTACCCTGTCCGTCAAATACGTAGTCGGTGGAAAGGTAGACCATCTTGCAGTCCAGCTTCTTACATACCTCTGCGATATTCTTCGTGCCGCCGGCATTGATGCTGCGAACCTTGTCCACTTTATCGTCATCCTCTGCCAGATCCACTGCAGTCCATGCCGCGCAGTGCACGACAGCATCCGGCTTTACCTCCTGTAAAACCGTTTCTACCGCTGCTGCGTCGGTGATATCCATCGATACATAAGGCATCTTTGTTACGGCACTGCCGTCTGCAATTCCGCTGTATTGTGCTGCCAGATCCGAGCCAACACCCTCGTGGCCGCGTTTGGCAAGCTCATTCATCACATCATGTCCAAGCTGTCCGGCTACGCCGGTTACCAATACTTTCATTGTAAGTCCTCCGATTATTCTTGCTATCTATAACTATATCATTTTTTCTGAATCAGGCAACGCTTTTTGTAAAAAGCAATGCCAAAGCACGATACCTGATCATAACGATCTTCCAACGTTTTTGCATACATTCTGTCATCGATCTGCATCACAGCTTTTTCGCATTCCTGCTCCAGATCTGTCAGCCGTTTTGCGTATTTTACTTCAAAAAGCTCCCGGTCCTTCTCTACGATTCACACCAAATGTCTGGGCACACCGCCGGCATATTTTTCGATTTTATTTTTTTCCCGTTCCCGGATTTTGTCGGCAAGCTCCTGAATGCGGTTTGTGATCCACATGTTTGCGGTTGTATTTTCGGAATAATCCGCCTCGGCATACATGTCAACTCTTCCGTCTGCACGCATCTGTTCTACCTGCTTCATGGCAGCGACGTCGCCCTTTGGATAAATGGCAAAGGTGGAACCGCCGTTTTGATGTACAAGGGAAAAGGCCGGGATATCGCTTGGTCCGTCTGCTATGTAGATCATATTTTCAAATTTCACACGCCGCAGCTCCTGGGGAATCTTGGAATTGACATCGATGCCGTCAATCTTTCCGATTCCTTTATTGATTTCAAAAATCGCACGCGTTTTCGTCGTATTATCGATCGTATAAACGATTTCGTTGATGAGCGGCTGATTATCTGCATCCGGCGCTTCCATCAGTTCGCAGCCCCAGACATCATCCACATAATTCATCAGCTCCATTCCCCGGATTACCTCTGCAAACCCGGTGCTGACAATATAATGCTCTACCTGAATATCATATTCCGAATAACTCGCATCATTTCGGAACATGTTTTTTGTTTTCCGGAAAAATTCCAGCGTCCCCGGATAAAGCTTCTGCAGCTTTCCAAAAGAGCGAAGCTTTGCATTATTTAAGCCCGGGAAAATCCCCTCATGGGCACATTTGATAAAATAATTCAGATAATAGGTGTCGCGATTGACCCGCACGCCGGTTTTCTGGTATTCATCCAGGATTTTATTTTCATCCGCCCAGAACTGCTTCGTCTCAACGCCATATTCTGCAAACATCGGATCCTGCATATATCCGTCAATCAGCGTCTTATCGCAGTCCCAGATCACTGCAATCACATTCTTCATAGGCATAATTCCTCTTGCTTCGCACATTTACTTCCAACAATAGAATGTACGCTCTGCGAGCATTCTATTGTCATGAATAAATCTCTTTTACCAGCCCTGTTTCGAACGGAATCTGTACCGCAGTCGGACCAAAGGCATACCCTGCGATATCATAACGGTTAAAGATCACCACCAGCTCATTGTCGGTCAGATACCACTGAATATTGTCGATATCGGACGCTGTCCCTGCAGTATCCGAAATTTCCTCCCTGTCTGCATCTGTCATGCTGCTGTCTTCCAAATCCTCTTCGGCTGAAAATCCGTAAAACATTCCCTTGACGGTATCCTCGTAGTCTTCAAAGAACATAAAATCCTCCTGTTCTTCCTGAAAAGCCCTCAGAGTGTCCAGGACCTGTGCATACAGGCTGTCGTAATCCTCTGTCACATCCCGCAGTGTCAGCCTTTTGCCAGTCTTTGTGTCATAATTGTAACCATTATAAACGAAGTTCGGATGTGCACCTCCAAGATAGGAATAATCCGTGGTTACGTAGCTGAAGATCCTGTCATCTCCACGCTTCATGGAAATGGTGTCCTCGATGGCATATAAAGAGCCAGTTGTTTCCCAATCACTATCCTCCAGGAAGGTCTGCATATCTCCCCATGCTTCCTGCGCCAGCTCATAGGTATCTGCGCTCTGCTGATCCAGCACCTTCTGCAGTGCATCATAGCCGCTGTCTTCGATGGTGGCTTTCTGAACGCTAATTGTGACCAGGACCTCTCCTGCATCGTTTTTCTTTTCTTCCTTCTGATCCTCTACCGTTACCTTGATGTCGGTATTCTCATTTGACGCTGTAATTTCTGTATCCGGGTCTTCTGCAACCAAAATCTCTGCGTCTGTCGCTGCATTCTCCGTGCTTTCCGTTGTATTTCCGGCAATCTCTGATACAGTTTCTACCGCACTTGTTTCTCTATCCGCTGCTGTTTCTACCGTACTTGTTTCTTCATCCGCTGCTGTTTCTGCTGCTCCCTGCATATCTTTTGCAGGGCTGCCGCATGCTGTCATGCTAATGGCCATCGCTGCTGCAAGCATAACCGCTGTCACTTTTTCAGATATAACTATTTTCTTTTTCATTATAATTTCTCCTCAATCTACAAAACAACGCAAACGCGCCCAATTACCAGTTTGTACCGTCTTGTTCGCTACTGCACATTTTACCTCAAAAAATATGTGCAATTGCCGTGTGTCAGTATTATTATACCGTATTCGAGGAACCGCTTTTCTTAACTTTTCTTAAATAATTCTTCCCTTTCCATCTATCAACACCCAGCCGTTCCAGAGCTTTTTCATCTCCTCCGGCACAATATTCTGGCTGTTTTTATGCTTTGACGGACGGATCATCACCTTATCCGGGCTCGGATTGAGCCGCGCTCCCCAGAAGCTAAAGGTGGAGTTTGCGCAGATATTATGGTTGCAGCAGCTCATCAGCTGCATGTCAAACAGGCTGTTTTTCCCGGTATTCCAATCCACGACAGTAAACTCTTTTCCGGGGTAGGCATTTTTCGCATATACAGAGTCATCTGAAAAAACATAGAAATGTGCA
>ULXI01042609.1_pt1 | contig 15201 bp, 9 predicted proteins | sample 1961181 | NCBI WGS metagenome assembly ULXI01 (sample SAMEA4835835, study PRJEB28245) | human gut metagenome | biome: gut microbiome; material: fecal sample | place: Denmark | collected 2008 | reverse complement strand
CCACCCGGTCATTGTCTGCTGCCGCAGCGGGCAGCGCAGCGCCATAGCGGCGGAGCTGCTGGCCCAGGCGGGGCGGCAGGTGTACGACCTTGGCTCTATCAACTGCTGGGATGGCCCGCTGACACGGTAATAAGGAGAAGCCCATGAAGCGCTGGTACAACCGAAAGCCCGAAACGATGCAGGATTGGCTGCTGCTGTTTGCGGTGGCTGCCGCGCTGCTGGCTGCGGTGTGGTATCTGCCCGCCATCGCGGCTGCGTTGCGGGTGCTGCTGGGGCTGGCAACGCCCTTTGCGGGCGGTTTGGCGCTGGCCTATGTGCTGGATATCCCCGCCCGCTGGTTTGCCATCCACCTGTTCGGAGGGCGGCGCGGGCCGGGTATCCTGCTGGCGTATCTGGCACTTTTTGGCACAGTTGCGGCACTGGTGGGGCTGGTTGTACCGCAGCTGGTGCAAAGCGTGGGCAGCTTTGCCGCGGCTCTGCCCGGCTACCTGGAAAACGCGCAGGCGTTGCTGGAGCTGGTGCAGGCAAACTATGGGGTGGATACCACCAGCCTGAGTGAACTGCTGCTGAATTCCGGCAGCAGCGTGGAAAGCTTCCTTTCCGGCCTGGCCCCGCAGTTGGCCCAGGCGGCCATGGGGGCGGCGGGGCAGGTGGTGAATGGTTTTCTGGCGTTGGCGGCCTCGGTGTACCTGCTGTGTGGCAAGGCGGAACTGCTGCATACTGCCCGCCTGGCCCTGCGCACTGCGCTGCCGCCGCGCACCGCGGGTAACGTGCTGGGCGTGTTTGCCATGGCCAACAAAACGTTCAGCGGCTACATTGGCGGACAGCTGGTGGATGCTGTATTAGTTGGCGGCGAAACGTTTGTGTTAATGCTTTTGTTCGGCATCCCGTATGCGCCACTGATCAGCGTGGTGGTGGCCGTTACCAACATTGTGCCCATGCTGGGGCCTTATCTGGGGGCGGTGCCGGGGGCAGCGCTGCTGCTGTTCAGCGGCCAGCCGGTGCATGCGCTGGAATTTTTGGTCATTGTTCTGGTGGTGCAGCAGGTGGACGGAAACTTTATTGCGCCGCGCATTCTGGGCAGCGCCACGGGCATTTCCGGCCTGTGGGTGCTGGCGGCTATTGTGGTGGGCGGCGGGCTGTTCGGCATTCCGGGCATGGTCATCGGGGTGCCGGTACTGGGGGTGGCGGCCAACCTTGCCAAAGCGGCCCTGCCCAGGGAACCGGATGGGGAAAAAACAAAACCAGGCGGGGAAACATAGCGCGGAACCAGTGCAACATATTTCACCACACTGTTTGCATAATGTTAAGATTTTGCCCCTTGAAAAGCCGCCGTTAGATGTTACAATTAAACTGTAAGAGTTTGTGCCGCCGGTGGCGGTCAAGTAGGGGCAAAACAGTTTTTACAGGCTGGCAGAGCCCCTTATGTCAGGAGAATGTGTATGAATGAGCAGAACGACCATATTTGGATGCACAAAAAACCGGAAACGGTTTTTGACTGGCTGGCAATCATTGCCATCAGCATTGCGCTGTACCTGATGCTGGGGCACCTGAATGTGTTTGCTGGCGGCATTGCCAAGTTCTTGGATGTTGTGGCCCCTTTTGCCAGCGGCATTGTAATCGCCTATGTGCTGGACTGCATTGTGCGCCCGGTGCAGCGGTATGTGATGAAAGAGAACCCCAAGCTGCGCTGGCTTTCGATCCTGATTGCCTATATTGTTGCGGCGCTGATTATTACGCTGTTGGTTTCCATGGTGGTGCCGCAGGTCGTTTCCAGCATTACCATGTTGTTCACCAACCTGCCGCTGTACATATCCAATGTGCAGAACCTGCTGGATATGCTGCAAAACCGCTATGGCCTTGATTTGAGCCGGGCAACCGAAATGCTGGATAATTACGAAAGCATGATGAACAGCCTGACTGAAGTGCTCAAATCCTCGGCACCGCAGATCATGGCGTATGTTTCCGGTGTGGCATCCAACGTGGTGGATATTTTTACTGCACTGGCTTCCAGCGTGTACATGCTGGCCGAAAAAGACAAGCTGCTGCGCCAGCTGCGCACTATGGTGCACGCGTTTTTCCCGCCGTATATTGCAGATACCGTGCTGGAAACCTGCAGCTTTGCCAACAACAATTTTGAAGGCTTTTTTGGCGGCAAAATCATTGATTCTGCCATCATTGGTGTGCTGACTTTTGGTTGCTGCACCATTTTTGGCATCGAGTTTGCCCCGCTGATCGCGGTCGTGGTTGGCATTACCAACATCATCCCGGTGTTTGGCCCCTTCATCGGCGCAATCCCCTGTTTGCTGATTCTAGTGTTCGTCAACCCGTTTGATGCTCTCAAGTTCCTGATTCTGATTATTGCCATCCAGCAGGTGGACGGCAATATCATCGGCCCCAAAATTTTGGGCAAGTCCATCGGCGTATCGGCCCTGTGGGTGCTGGTGGCCATCGTGATCGGCGGCGACTTGCTGGGGGTTGTGGGCATGGTCGTCGGCGTGCCTACTTTTGCCACATGCTATGGCCTGCTGCGCCAGTTTACCGCCTGGTGCCTGGAGCGCCGCGGCATTGATGCCGAAGGAAACCCGCGGGCGAAGCAGGCAGAACCCGTGCAGCCGTTAAATGAAAACCAAGTTCAGCCCCGGAATGAAACCGAAAATCAGCCCGTTGCCGTGCAGCATTAAACCCTAAGGCAACACCGCACAATTCCCGCCTTGCGGCTTAAGCACCGCTGCGGCACGGCATCTGCGTTGCCAAAATGCTCGATAATGTCGGGTTGCGGTACCCGCATCGTGCTTCGGGGGCAAAAGCCCCTCGCACTCTGCGACCGCTGCCCCTGCTTCGGTTCGCTGTTTCCGCCACTGGCGGCGCTCACCTTTGCAGCATCCAGTATTATCTGCGCTTTTGGCTTGGCATCTGCCGCACCTCGCTCGCCGTATCGGCACTTAGAATTATGCGGTATTGCCATAAATAAACAGCAGCCCCGCCGGAACGCACCCCCGGCGGGGCTGCTGCTTTGCTGCGCGGCAGGGAGCAAAACAGTGAAAAAAGTTCTTGACAACCTTTGTGGATGGTGCTATTCTTTAGCTGTTAAAAGCATTGATCGGGAAAAGTACCATCCAATAGCTGCACAGAGAGCCGGGCCATGAGCTGGAAGCCCGGACAGGGAAGGGATGCGAAAGAACACCCGTTAGCTGCAAACCCAAAGCGGGCATTCCCCGCAAGTAAGGGCGCCGCACCGCCGCGCGTTAAAACGGCAGCGTTTCAAAGGTGAACGTGTACGGAAAAAGTGACCGTATGCCATTATTCGGGCTACGGTAATTTAGGTGGCACCGCGGATCAAGACAGCGATTCGTCCTAATACAAGGACGAAGTGGGCTGTCTTTTTTTGTTACCATTTCGCAGGGAAGAAATACTGGTGTAAATGGAAAAAGGAGTGTTACCAAATGTGCTGTGTATTAGGGTATGCCGGACATGATCTGTCCAAAGAAAAATTTACCGAATTGTTGATGCGTACTGCTTCCCGCGGGCCGGATGACCAGCGTGTGGCAGAAACTGAGTTTGGCCTGCTGGGCTTTGGCCGTTTGGCCATTATGGGTCTGACCCCGGAAGGCATGCAGCCCTTCTTCCGCGGCAACGACTGTGTTGTCTGTAACGGCGAACTGTATGGCTTCCGCCCGGTCAAAAAAGAGCTGGAAGCTGATGGCTACACCTTTGAGTCGGATTCTGACTGCGAGATCATCCTGCCGCTGTATTACAAGTACGGCCTGGATATGTTCAATCATCTGGATGCCGAGTTCGCCATGATTTTGTACGACAGCCGCAAAAAATGGCTGATCGCTGCGCGTGACCCCATCGGTATCCGCCCGCTGTTCTATGGTTATAGCGAATCCGGCCACATCGCCTTTGCTTCCGAGGCCAAGAACCTGATCGGCCTGTGCAAAAAGATCTATCCGTTCCCCATCGGCAGCTATTACTGCAACGGCAAGTTTGTGCGCTACTGCGATATTGCCGATACCCCCGCTTACAACACCGATGATATGGATACCACCCTGACCAAGATCCGCGAAAAGCTGGTGGCCGGTGTGGATAAGCGGTTGGACGCCGACACTCCGGTGGGCTTCCTGCTTTCCGGTGGCCTGGATTCCAGCCTGGTGTGTGCCATTGCCGCCAAAAAGCTGGGCAAACCCATCCGCACCTTTGCCATTGGCATGAGCGAGGACGCCATTGACCTGAAGTACGCCAAGCAGGTGGCGGATTACCTGCACGCCGACCACACCGAGGTCATCATCAACAAGGAAATTGTGCTGAATGCGCTGGAAGAAGTTATCGCCATGCTGGGCACCTGGGATATCACCACCATCCGCGCTTCGGTTGGCATGTATCTGGTGTGCAAGCACATCCATGAGCACACCGATATCCGTGTGCTGCTGACCGGCGAAATTTCGGATGAGCTGTTCGGTTACAAGTACACTGACTTCGCCCCCTCCGCCCACGAGTTCCAGGCAGAAAGCCAGAAGCGCATCCGTGAGCTGTTCATGTACGATGTGCTGCGCGCAGACCGTTCCATCAGCGTCAACAGCCTGGAAGCCCGCGTGCCGTTCGGTGATCTGGATTTTGTCAAATATGTCATGTCCATTGACCCGGCCCGCAAGATGAACATTTACAACAAAGGCAAGTACCTGCTGCGCAAAGCCTTTGAGGGCGACTGGCTGCCGGAAAGCATCCTTTGGCGTGAAAAGGCAGCGTTCTCGGACGCTGTGGGACATTCCATGGTGGATGACATCAAGGAGTATGCCGAGAGCTATTACACCGACCGTGAGTTTGCCGAAAAGAGCGGCAAGTATGCCTACTGCCGCCCCTTTACCAAGGAAAGCCTGCTCTACCGTGAAATTTTTGAAAAGTATTACCCCGGCCAGGCAGAGATGATCGTGGATTACTGGATGCCCAACAAGGCATGGCCCAACTGCGCCGTCAACGATCCCAGCGCCCGCGTGCTGAAAAACTACGGCGATTCCGGTAAATAATTTTACGAGGGCTTTGTGTTCCTTCTTTGAAAAGAAGGAACTGAAGAAACTTTAATAATATAGATTAAAAAATAAAATCATGTAGGGCAGGATGCTCTCATCCCGCCGTGGAGAAACATAGACTATCCGCCGGATACCTGCAAACGATTTGTAGGGGACGATGCTTGGCATCGTCCCGCGGCACCTGTATTTCAAATTCCAACCAACAAAATAATAGAATTCACACCCCCGCCGTGGATGCACAACTCCGCGGCGGGGGTGCGTTCTATACGCTGCCACTTGCCCCAAAACGGGGGATAGGCTATAATGAAGGAACCAAACAAAAGGAGCATTTTTGCATGAACATCCGTCCCGCGCAGCCGAGTGATTTGCCCGCGCTGCTTGAAATATTTGCCCATGCCCGCGCTTTTATGGCACAGACCGGCAACCCCACCCAGTGGCCCGCTACCTACCCTGGCGCAGAGCTGATGCAGCAGCAGATCGCCCGCGGCGTCTGCTATGTTCTGGAGGGTAATGCCCGCCCGGAGGCAACGTTCTGTTACATTCCCGGCCCGGAACCGACTTATGCCGAAATCTATGATGGTGGCTGGCCGGATGATGCTCCCTATGCCACCATCCACCGCATGGCATCGGCCGGGCGGGTGCATGGGGTGGCGGCAATCTGTTTTGCCTGGTGCGCGGCCCGCGGCCTGCCCCTGCGCGCCGATACCCACGCGGACAACAAAGTAATGCAGCACCTGCTGGAGAAAAATGGCTTTGTGCGCTGCGGCAATATTACACTGGCGGATGGAACTTCCCGCATTGCCTACCATTGCACTGTGCCGCCGCGCGGGGGCAAACAGCAAACTGCTGCCCAGGCCGCCGCAGCGCTGGCCCAGGCAGCCAAAGCTCTGCCCAAACCAGCCGACGGCCCGCTGCTGGTTGCATTGGATGGCCGCTGCGCCGCGGGCAAAACCACCATTGCCGCCCAGATGGCCCGGCAATACGGCTGGGGTGTGGTGCACTTGGATGACTTCTTTTTGCAGCCGATCCAGCGCACCCCCCAGCGCATGGCGGAGCCCGGCGGCAACCTGGACCGCGAACGCCTGATTGCCGAGGTGCTGGAACCCCTGCGCGCCGGGCAGCAGGGGAGCTACCGCCTGTTTGACTGCCGCACGATGGCGCTTGCCCCCGGCACTGTACCGCTGCCCCAGACGCCGATCATTTTGTTGGAAGGTTCCTACTCCTGCCACCCGGACCTGTGGAATTACTGCGCCTTGCACGCCTTTGTGAATGTGGAGCCTGCCGAGCAGCTGCGCCGCCTTGCCGCGCGCGCCCCGGAAAAGCTGGAAGATTTCAAAACCAGATGGATCCCCAAAGAGGAAACCTATTTTGCACATTTCCAGATCCCGGAACGGTGCGAGGTGAAGGTATAATTACGGCACGTTTTGTAAGACCCTGCCGGCCTATAAAATGCTGTCAGGGGGGGGATGCCCTTATCCCGCCACGAAAAATCATAAATGGTTTGCTGTGCACCTAAGGCAACACCGCACAATTCCCGCCTTGCGGCTTAAGCACCGCTCCGGCAGCTGCGGCACGGCATCTGCGTTGCCAAAATGCTCGATAATGTCGGGTTGCGGTACCCGCATCGTGCTTCGGGGGCAAAAGCCCCTCGCACTCTGCGACCGCTGCCCCTGCTTCGGTTCGCTGTTTCCGCCACTGGCGGCGCTCACCTTTGCAGCATCCAGTATTATCTGCGCTTTTGGCTTGGCATCTGCCGCACCTCGCTCGCCGTATCGGTACTTAGAATTATGCGGTATTGCCCTAAAAAATATTTGCAGGGGACGATGCTTGCATCGCCCCGGAGTGTTTGTCCGGTGAGGAACATTTGAAAGAATGCGTTGCTTATTTTGGGTGGGGGCATACACATCCCAATATAATATAAGGCAACACCGCACAATTCCCGCCTTGCGGCTTAAGCACCGCTCCGGCAGCTGCGGCACGGCATCTGCGCTGCCAAAATGCTCGATAATGTCGGGTTGCGGTACCCGCATCGTGCTTCGGGGGCAAAAGCCCCTCGCACTCTGCGACCGCTGCCCCTGCTTCGGTTCGCTGTTTCCGCCACTGGCGGCGCTCACCTTTGCAGCATCCAGTATTATCTGCGCTTTTGGCTTAGCATCTGCCGCACCTCGCTCGCCGTATCGGCACTTAGAATTATGCGGTATTGCCATAATAAAACCAAAAATCCCGGCACGATTTTCATTCCAAAATCATGCCGGGATCTTTATTATTCTATGCGAAGCCGATTAAAGTTTTTCGCCGAAGCCTTTTTTCAAAAAGGCTGGAAAGGCAAACTTAAAATCAACCCTTGCTCTTTTTGCTGGTGGCCTTCATGCGCAGGTCGTGGTCCAGGATGCGCTTGCGGATGCGCAGGTTCTCTGGAGTAACTTCCAGCAGCTCGTCCGGTGCCAGGAATTCCAGGCAGCCTTCCAGGCTGAACTTGGTCACGGGGATCAGGCGCAGAGCATCGTCACTGCCGGATGCACGGGTGTTGGTCAGGTGCTTGGTCTTGCACACGTTGACGGTGATGTCCTCACCGGTCGGGGTGTAGCCAACAACTTCGCCCTCGTAAACCTTTTCGCCTGCGGTCACAATCAGGGTGCCGCGCTGCTGGGCGTTGAACAGACCGTAAGTGACGGCATCGCCGGTATCAAAGCTGATCAGGGAGCCGCTGGAACGGGTGGCAATGGGGCCGCACCATTCTTCGTAACCATCAAAAATGGTGTTCATGATGCCTTCGCCGTGGGTGTCGGTCAGGAACTGGCTGCGGTAGCCAAACAGGCCGCGGCTGGGCATACGGAACTCCAGACGGGAACGGTTGTTCATCATCTGCATGTTCATCAGGATGGCCTTGCGGGCGCCCAGAGCGGTCATAACGTTGCCCTGATAGGTTTCCGGCACGTCAATCACAACGCGCTCCATGGGCTCCATGGTCTTGCCGTTCTCCTCATGGGTCAGAACATGCGGGGGGCTGACCTGCAGCTCGTAACCTTCGCGGCGCATGGTCTCAATCAGGATGGACAGGTGCATTTCGCCACGGCCCATTACGCGGAAGGAATCGTTGGTGGCGGAATCTTCCACACGCAGGGCAACGTCCTTCAGCAGCTCGCGCTGCAGGCGGTCACGGATCTGGCGGCTGGTGACGTACTTGCCTTCCTTGCCGGCAAACGGGGAATCGTTGACGGAGAAGGTCATCTCAACGGTAGGATCGTTGATCTTAACAAAGGGCAGCGGCTCAACCTTGCTGGGGTCGCACACGGTGTTGCCGATGGAAATATCGGGCAGACCGGCAAAGGCAACAATATCACCGGCAGCGGCCTGCTCAATGGGCTCGCGGCCGTTTGCCTTAAAGTCAAACAGCTTGGTGATGCGGCCGGTCATGTGCAGGTCGGGGTTGTGCCAGTCGCAAACCTGAACAGCCTGGCCAACCTTGATGATACCGTTCTGCACGCGGCCAACGCCCATGCGGCCCACAAAGTCGTTGTAGTCCACGCTGGAAACCAGCATCTGCATCGGGGCTTCGGGTTCACCCTCCGGCGGGGTAACGTACTTCAGGATGGTATCAAACAGCGGCTTCAGGTCGGTGCCGTTTTCGGGGTGGGTCCAATCATAGCTGGCGGTGCCGTTACGGCCGGAGCAGAACACCATCGGGCTGTCCAGCTGCTCGTCGGTAGCGCCCAGGTCCATCAGCAGCTCCAGGATCTCGTCAATAACTTCCTGAATGCGGGCGTCGGGACGGTCGATCTTGTTGACGGCAATGACCAGGGACAGATTTTGCTGCAAAGCTTTCTGCAGAACAAAACGGGTCTGGGGCATGCAGCCTTCGGCTGCGTCAACCAGCAGCAGAACGCCGTTGACCATTTTCAGCACGCGTTCTACCTCGCCGCCAAAGTCGGCGTGGCCCGGGGTGTCAACAATGTTGATCTTGACGCCTTTATAGACGCAGGAGCAGTTCTTTGCCAGGATGGTGATGCCGCGTTCACGCTCGATGGCGCCCGAGTCCATCACGCGCTCAGCAACCTGCTGATTGGAGCGGAATGCGCCGGACTGCTTCAGCATCTGATCCACGAGGGTGGTCTTGCCATGGTCAACGTGGGCGATAATGGCAATATTGCGAAGATTTTCTTGGATCATAACCTACGATACCTCTTTATACTTTCAAAATCTGGGGTTTGGTGCACGAACATAGGTTGCGGCAGGGGCTAACATCCCAACTGCAGCACACTTATACTATATTGTACGGCACCATGATGAAATTGTCAAGAATCGTAAATTGTTTTTTCTTATGGTATAATTAAAAATAATCGTGGGGAATTGCGCGGTTTTCTGGTTATTCTACCAACAACATGGTTTGCGGCAAATAACCCAAAAGAGGGGAAAGGCCGCTGCATATACCCCTTGAATTGATTGGGAAAGGGAAGAACTATGCCAAAGACACGCCGTAAGGTCAACATCATTGGTCACCGCAACCCGGATACAGACTCTATCTGCTCTGCGCTGGCCTATACCTACCTGAAAAACCAGCTGGGGGATGCTGTGTACGAAGCCCGCCGTGCCGGGCAGATCAACCGCGAAACCGCCTTTGTGCTCAAGCATTTTGGGGTGGAGCCGCCGCGCCTGTGTACCGACGTCAGCCCCCAGGTGAAGGACATCGACATCCGCGAGCAGCCCGGCATTGATAAGGAAATGAGCATCCGCGCCGCATGGAGCATGATGCGCGACACCGAGATCGATACCTTGTGCGCCATTGACGAAGATAAAGAACTGCTGGGCCTGATCACCGTTAAGGACATTGCCAATGCCAATATGGACCTATTTGATACTGAGGTTCTGGCAAAATCCAAGACGAGCTACAAAAACGTGCTCAGTACCCTGGAAGGCGAAATGCTGCTGGGCGACCCCGATGCCTGCATTACCTCCGGCCGCATTTTTATTGGCACCAGCCCGGAAATTATGGATGGTGCCGTGAACCCCGGCGATATTGTGCTGGTGTCCAACCGGTACGAAGTGCAGATGTGCGCTGTTGACTGTGGTGCCGGTGCCATTGTTGTCTGCTGTGGCTCTGCTGTGCCGCGTACCATTTTGGCCCGCGCACAGGAAAAAGGATGCATTGTCATTACCACCCCGTTTGATACGTACGCCGCCGCCCGCCTGATTTCCACCGCCGCCCCGGTGCGCCACTTTATGCGCAGCAAGAACCTGTTGGAATTCAGCGTGAATACTGCAGTGGAAGACGCCCGCAAGGTCATGGCCAATGTGCGCCACCGCTATTTCCCCATCCTGGATGCCAATGGCAAGTATTGCGGTGTCATCAGCCGCCGTAATTTGTTGAACGTGCACCGCAAGCAGGTCATTATGGTGGACCACAACGAGCGCGGTCAGGCTGTGGATGGTCTGGAGCAGGCGGAGATTCTGGAGATCATCGACCATCACCGTCTTGGTGCACTGGAAACTGCCGGGCCGGTGTATTTCCGTAACGAGCCGGTTGGCTGCACCGCTACTATCATCAGCCGCATGTATGAAGAGCACGGTGTAGAGATCCCACCCCAGATTGCAGGCCTGCTGCTTTCCGCTATTCTGTCGGACACGCTGATGTTCCGTTCGCCTACCTCCACGCCGCTTGACCAGCACATTGCCGAAAAGCTGGCCAGGATCGCGGGCGAGGAGATCCCCACCTATGCGGAGCAGATGTTTGAAGCCGGTGCCGACCTGACGGGCCGCACGGCGGACGATGTGTTCTTCTCTGACTTTAAGGTATTCAGCCGCGGCGATGCCAAGTTCGGCGTTGGCCAGGCTATTTACATGACCTCCAACTCCCGCTCGGCGGCAGAAGCGCTCATCACGCCATTTTTGCCGGAAGCACTGGCCCAGGCCGGTGTGCCCATGGTGTTCTTTATGTGCACCGATATGCGTGCCCAGGCCACAGACCTGCTGTTCTGCGGCCAGCAGGCGGAAGAAATTGTGCGCAGCGCATTCCATGTGGAAACCAAGGACGGCAAAGCTGTGCTGCCCGGGGTTGTCAGCCGCAAAAAGCAGCTGATCCCCCCGCTGATGGCGGCATTGCAGGCACTGCAAGCGTAAGTTAGGAGGTAGGAGGTAGGAGCTATCTCAATTAGGGATTAGAAATGAGAAATTAGGAATTTGAGCTGAACCAAGGGCGGCGGGGAAAGTTTCGGGATGATGCGGAGTGAGGCCCCGGCGGCTATGCCGATGGGGTGGGATGCCAGCGCCCGGTATGTCCCGGAACTTCACACCGTCGCCCGCGGGCAATTACCAGGTTCCGAGGTCTCCGACGAATAATTATTCTGATATTTATACATTGCTTTAAGATGGCCGTGAATGTTCTTTATTTTAGTACATTTGCGGCTTTTTGTTGCCGTTCGACATGATTTCACCAATTAAAATTAACGCTTTTTTCACCTTTTGACGTTGAACACGGTGTATAATAATCTAATACACTGTATAATGCAACGATAAGTCTCAAAAGTAAAAGGAGGACAAACCATGGGTGAGTATGCGGCAATCGAAAAAGAAGCCAAGCTGTTTACAGAACTGTGTGTGCATAACGATGCCATTGATCCGAACCTGTTTGATGAGTTCGGTGTAAAGCGCGGCCTGCGCGATAAGGACGGCAACGGTGTGCTGGCCGGGATTACCAATATTTCCCGCATTGATGCGTTTGAAATGCGTGACGGCGTTAAAACTCCCTGCGATGGCAAGCTGTGGTACCGCGGGTATAACGTGTATGACCTGATCCGTGGTTTGCGCGGCAAGCGCTATGGCTTTGAGGAAGTTGCCTACCTGCTGCTGCTTGGCGATCTGCCCAATGAACAGCAGCTGCATGAATTTACCGACTGCCTGACCAAATGCCGTGCCCTGCCCAGCAACTTTGTGCGGGACGTTATCATGAAAGCCCCCAGCAAGGATCTGATGAACAGCCTGACCCGCAGCGTGCTGACCCTGGCTTCTTATGATGATTCGGTGGGGGATAACAGCCTGCAGACCCAGATGGAGCAGTGCATCAAGCTGATCAGTGTCTTCCCCATGCTGGCGGTGTATGGCTACCATGCCTATAATTACTACCTGAATGACGGCAGCATGTACATCCACCGCCCGCGGCCGGAGCTTTCGGCGGCAGAAAACCTGCTGCAGATGCTGCGCCCCGACCAGCAGTATACCCCGCTGGAAGCCCATGTTCTGGATATTGCTCTTCTGCTGCACATGGAGCACGGCGGCGGCAATAACTCCACTTTCACCACCCGCGTGGTCACTTCTTCGGGGGCGGATACCTACTCGGTCATTGCAGCGGCGCTTTCCAGCCTGAAGGGCCCCAAGCACGGCGGCGCGAATATCAAGGTCATGGAGATGATGGACGATATCCGCGCCCATGTTTCCGATGTGACCGATGAGGACGAAATGCGCGCCTACATCGGCAAAATTGTAGATAAAGAGGCCTTTGACCATAAGGGCCTTGTGTACGGCATGGGCCATGCGGTCTACTCGCTGTCGGACCCGCGCGCGGTGGTGTTCAAAAGCTTTGTGCAGCAGCTGGCCATGGCCAAGGGCCGCAAGGCGGACTTTGACTTTTATAATACGGTGGAGCGCCTGGCCCCGCAGGTGATTGCCGAAAAGCGCCATATCTATAAAGGTGTTTCCACCAACGTGGACTTCTATTCCGGCTTTGTCTACAACATGCTGGGCATCCCCGTGGAACTGTATACTCCCATGTTCGCTGTGGCTCGTGTGGTCGGTTGGAGCGCCCACCGCATGGAAGAGCTGGTCAATGTGGATAAAATCATTCGCCCCGCGTACAAAAGTGTTATGGCAACCAGAGATTACCTGCCGATGGAAAACCGCGGCTGATTTCAGCCTTGCACTGGCGGGCCAGACCTGTTAAAATTATAGCGTAAGCATTTTGGGCATAGCCGCAAAGGCTGTGCCTTTTTTGTGGTATATCAGTAGGAGGAATCCCCATGAACGAAACACAGGCATCCCAGCTGCCGGTTTATGCCGGGAATGATCTTGGTGCAGTGTGGCGCAGCAGCGCTACGGCATTCCGCCTGTGGGCCCCCACGGCGTGCAGCGCGGCACTGCACCGCTTTGCTACGGGCACGGACACAGAGCCGGAAGCTGCTGACCTGGGAACCCTGGCCATGCAGCGCAGTGAGGGCGGCACCTGGTACCTGGAACTGGCGGGTGACCTGGCCGGGCAGTATTACCAGTATGAGCTGCAGTTCCCGGATGGAACCTCCACCGTTACAGCGGACCCCTACGCCCACGCAGCCGGGGCAGGGGGCACCCGCAGCATGGTGCTGAACCAGGCCGCCGCCGTGCCGGACGGCTGGCAGAAGGATGAACGCCCGGCTATCCCCGCCCATGCCCGCAGCGTGTGGGAGGTGCATGTGGCGGATTTTACCGCCGACCCGGCCAGCGGCGTGCCGCAGGCTTACCGCGGCAAGTTTATGGGCTTTACGGTGGACGGCACCACCCTGAACGGGGACGGCGTACACCCCACCGGGCTGAACTACCTCAAGCGGCTGGGTGTGACCCATGTGCAGCTGCAGCCTATTTTTGACTTTGCCACGGTGGACGAAGTGAGCGGCGAGGACTACAACTGGGGGTATGACCCGCTGGATTATAACCTGCCGGAGGGCAGCTATGCTACCGATGCGTTCCACGGCGAGGTGCGCGTGCGGGAATGCCGCGCCATGGTCCAGGCCCTGCACAGCGCAGGGCTGGGCGTGGTGATGGATGTGGTGTATAATCATACCTATTATTCCTACAGCTGGCTGGAACGCACGGTGCCCGGCTACTGGAACCGCCGGTGGGAAAACGGAAGCCTGACCAACGGCTCCGGCTGCGGGTGTGACCTTGCCAGCGAGCGCACGATGGTGCGCAAGTATCTGGTGGATTCCTGTGTGTACTGGGCCAAAGAGTACCATATTGACGGGTTCCGCTTTGACCTGATGGCTCTGCACGATGTGGAAACCATGAACGCAATCCGCGCTGCGCTGGATGCCCTGCCCGGCGGCGAAGATATCCTCATGTACGGTGAACCGTGGCAGGGTGGCAGCACCCGCATGGAACACGGCGCGATCCCCGCCAACAAACAGGCGGCGGGCCTGCTGGACAGCCGCATCGGATTTTTCTGCGATAACACCCGCGATGCCATCAAGGGCGGGGTGTTCAATGCGGGCAGCGCGGGCTACATCAACGGCGATATGCACTGTGGGTATCAAGTGCTGCATTCTATCCCGGCGTGGCGCGGCGGCCAGGCGGATTTTATGCCCCAGGCGCCGGGCCAGGTGGTGCAGTATGTTTCGGCCCATGATAACTATACCCTGTGGGATAAGCTGAAATGCGTGGCCCGCCGCGGGGATTATGCCGCGCCGGATGCCGATCTGCTGGCCCAGAACCGCATGGCGGCGGGTATTTACCTGACCTGCCAGGGTCTGCCGTTCATGCAGGGGGGCGAAGAGTTTGCCCGTACCAAGCATGGCGACCACAACACCTACCGCGGCCCGCTGGAGCTGAACCGCCTGGATTGGACGCGCGCCGCCCAGCTGGAGGAGCTGGTGCAGTATTATCACGGACTGTTGGAAATCCGCAAGGCGTATCCGGAGCTTTCCGGTATGGCGGGGGATGCAGAACCCTGCATTCTGTCCCTGCCGGGGTGGCTGATCGGCTTTGTGCCAGAGCGCCAGGGCGAAAGCCTGCCAGGGCGGCTGGCCGTTTATTATAACCCGGAGTGCACCCGCCAGTGGGCGGCCCTGCCTGCCGGGAGCTGGCGCTATCTGTGCGATGGTACCCGTGCCGCCGCCGAACCTTTTGGCCCCGCCTGCCGCAATGCCATCGAACTCGCCCCCGTCAGCGTGACGATTTTGAAGGTGGAATGAGTTTACGGGGGTTTTTGTTTCTTCTTTGAAAAGAAGGAAGCAGAAACTTTAATAACGGGCCGTGCCGGATATCTCACCCCATCACCCACCTGCAAGGCGACGGGCGCACAATATACGCCCCTACGAATAGAATCGCGGCACATCACGAAAAATGCAGCCATTATTCTTTCCAAAACAAACACAAGGCCCGGTGCATCTTAAACCATGCACCGGGCCCCGCCTTATCTCCAATTCCTAAT
>ULXI01012139.1_pt1 | contig 15526 bp, 12 predicted proteins | sample 1961181 | NCBI WGS metagenome assembly ULXI01 (sample SAMEA4835835, study PRJEB28245) | human gut metagenome | biome: gut microbiome; material: fecal sample | place: Denmark | collected 2008 | reverse complement strand
AAATCTTCTGTAAGAGCAAGACCAATACCCTGTACAAGGCCGCCGTAGAAGTTGCCTTCTACAAGAAGTCTGTTCATGATGGTACCTACGTCAGCCACACAGGTGAATTTTTCAACTTTAACTTTACCTGTTTCTGTATTAACAGCAACTTCCGGAAGGAAGATCGTATACATGTAGGTTGCAAACGGATCACCCTGTGCTGTATCCTGATCGATCGGATGATCTGCACAGAAGGTTGTCACCCAGTTACCTTCATATTTTGTTGCAAGACCCTCAGCCACCATCTCATCATAAGTACGGAAGGTTCCGTCTTCTTTCTTCATGGCTGCCACAAGGTTTTCTGCTGCCAGACGACATGCATTACCTGACATAACCTGTGAACGTGATCCACCTGCAGGACCTGCATTAGGACATGTCTTGGTATCATTCATAACAAGTTTGATCTGTTCCGGTCTGATTCCTGCCTGACGAAGTGTTTCATGTGATGATACAAGAACCCCCATATCAGCGCCCTGTCCGTGATCTTCCCATGCAGCATACATTGTAACTGTTCCATCCGGATTCAGCTCTGCAAATGCGTTTGATGTATCAACACCATCAAGACCACAGCCATATACACCGAGAGATACACCGATACCATATTTGATCTTGCCATCAGAAGCTGCATTCTTTTCAGCCACACGTTTCTTAGCTGCTTCATACAGTGGACGAGCTGTCTTGAACAGTTCTTCTTCACAGTATACTTCAGGCGGATAACCTGTAGGGATCGTACTGCCTTCTGATTCTTTGTAACAGTTCATTTCACGGATATCGAAGGGGTCGATTCCCATCTTTGCAGCCAGAACATCTATCGCAATCTCAGATCCCATATAAGACTGAGGAGATCCGTAAGCACGGAATGCTGAACCCCATGCATGGTTTGTAAACACTGTTGTAGATTTGTTACGGATAGAATTGATTCCATAGCCTGCACCTGTAAACTGGGAAAGTCTCATTGTAAGCAGATCACCGAATTCTGAGTATGGACCATGATCCACATAGTTATTGCCCCAGAGTGCAAGAAGCTTACCATTTTCATCTGCTGCAAGCTTGATATTCATAAATGCAGGGGATCTCTTTCCTGTATAAGTAATATTCTGGAACTGATTAAATACCAGAGACACAGGACGTTCAAGGATCTTAACAGCAGCGCCGATCAGAGCCTCATTTGTAGGAGAGAACTTGTAACCAAAGGTTCCTCCTGCATGGTTCTGAACAATTCGTAAGTTCTCCATTGGCACACCGATACCATCAGCGATCATAGGCATATGCAGATGGATACCAATGGATTTGGAATGAACAGTTATCATACCGTCTTCGTCAATGTAACCATAACCGCAGTCCGGCTCAAGATGAAGATGAGGCTGACGTGAACAGTAAGATTCGATCTCAACCTGCTGTGAATCCGGAATGCTGTCCCAGTCAAAATCAGGACCCTTGATACAGTTTGTCTCAAAGAATGCGTTCGGAATACCGGGATGAATCTCTGCCGCATCCGGTGCGATGGCATCCATTGCATTCATATATGCAGGAAGCTCTTCGATCTCAACTTTAACTGCTTCTGCTGCTGCCCTTGCATGCTCTTCTGTATCAGCAGCTACGATGGCAATCGCATCACCAAACTGGAAGATTTTTTCATCGCAAAGTACAGGACGTTCGAAACCGTCTGTCTTGTTGTGTTTTGGAAGCATTACAAGACCATTGATCTTATTGGTTCCGCCTGCTGCCTTAATATCTTTTGCTGTGATAACACGAACAACACCAGGCATACTCTCTGCTTCTGCTGTGTCAATATTGAGAATATTTGCATGAGAAACCTTTGCCTGTGTAAGAGCAAGGCGAAGTGTTCCTGATGGCATCTTTAATGCATCATCTGCACCAAAATCCCAGGTACCTGTTACCTTCTGTGCTGCTGACGGACGGATATAATTTGTTCCAACAATAGAATCACCTGTCTGTTTGAACACAAGGTCTTCCTTTGTCATCTCGCCGCGCATAACTGCTGCTGCAGCCATAGTAGCATCGATCAGCGGCTTATAGCCTGTACAACGGCAGAGATTACGCTGTTTGTTAAACCAGTCTCTTACCTCCTCACGGGTAGGACTTGGATTATTGTCCAGAAGCACTTTTGCTGAAATAATAAATCCCGGTGAACAGAAACCGCACTGTGCGCATCCATATGCCATCCATGCAACCTGGATTGGATGCATATCAGAAAGTGTTCCCACACCTTCAATGGTTGTGATCTCTGCATGATCGGGAACACGGCTCATCTTGTAGATACAGGATCTTGTGACTTTTCCGTTCATAATAACATTACAGGCTCCACAGTGACCTTCACCGCAGCCAATCTTACATCCTGTAAGAAGAAGGTGATCACGGAGCACCTGCACCAGTGTCTCATCCTTATCAAGAATAAGTATTCTCTCAACACCATTAATCTTCAATGTCTTTTTAATCATGTCCCATTCCTCCTTTTAAAAAAATTCATTTCAATCTTACTGATCTTCAGGCTTATGTGTTCCGCACGAATCATGGTCAGCTCCCCTGCCTGTCAGATCTTTCAGTCTCTCTATTCCTCTGGCGGAATAGAAAACAATGGAAGAGCTGCTCCCGTCCAGATTCTCACCGCTGAGCTTTAAAACATTTGCATTCTCATAATAATCGATGGGAAGCATCCGGCTATATACAACCCCTGTACGCTCATCTTTTACCTGTACAGTAACTTCTTTTGCGGTAATCTCAAAAATCTTATCCATAAAAAAGTTCTCCTGTCCACGTTATTTTATATATCCATACTACCATAATTTTGCACAATTATACAAATTACAAATAATTAATAGTTGGCTATTTTATATATTGCAGACAATTTTATTTTGTTTTATTTAAAATTTTAACTATTTTTATTCTTTTATATGTTATAATAATATCAAATTTGTATAATATCATTGAAAGAAGGAGGTATCTAAATGCAGACAGGCGCCCTCATCGTGGCTGCGGGGAAATCATCACGAATGGGAGACTTTAAACCCATGCTTCAGCTTGGCTCCATTTCCATCGCACAGCGCGTGATCAATAATTTCCGGCAGGCCGGAATCTCCAAAGTAGTAGTGGTAACCGGATATCATGCAGATGTTCTGGAATGCCACCTGGCTTCCAATAATGTAGTCTTTCTTCGAAATGAGAACTATGCAAACACTCATATGTTTGATTCTGTCCGAATCGGACTTGAGTATCTGAAAGACAAAGTGGATACGGTACTCTTTACACCTGTTGATGTTCCGCTGTTCACAGCCCAGACAGTCACTCAAATGCTCTCTCTGGGGCGTCCCCTTGTAACTCCGGTCTGTAATGGCAATCCCGGTCATCCCATTCTGATCCGTTCCACACTGATTGATTCCATCCTAAGTGATGACGGAAAATCAGGACTTAAAGGTGCTGTGGATAACTGCGGGGAACCCATGTATTATCTTAATGTAAAGGATCCCGGTATTATTCATGATGCTGATACACCAGAGGATTATGCTGAACTTCTCCGCATACACAACCAGAGCCTGATCCGTTCTGAAATCCATATTCAGCTAGCCCGGGAAAAAGTTTTTTTTGATGAAAAACTCTATTCGCTGCTTACACTGATCCATGAAACAGGATCTGTCCGCGATGCCTGTGAGCGCATGCACATTTCCTATTCTACCAGCTGGAACCTGATCCATACCCTGGAATCACAGCTTCATGAACCTCTGATCATCAGAAGCCAAGGCGGTACAAGGGGAAGCCATAGCGAACTGACACCATACGGCGAAGAATTTCTGAAACGATATGCCCGTTTTTCAGAAGAAACACGTTCCTGTTCAAAAAAAATATTTGAAGAATGTTTCGGAGGGTTTTTAAATGCGTAACCTTTATCTGGTCCGGCATGGAAAACCACAGTATCCAGATGAACATTCTTACTGTGTAGGACAGACAGATTTCTCTCTATCCATGCTTGGACATCTGCAGGCAGTCCTTCTTAACGAAGAATTGTCCGATAAAATATCAGGGGTATACTGCAGTCCTTTGTTAAGAGCAGTTGAGACAGCAGGCCATATGGCACCTGAGCTTCCACATATCATTGTTTCTGATCTGTCAGAACGAAATCTGGGAGAATGGGATGGCCTTTCTTTTGATGAAATACGCCAGAGATGGCCGGACATTTATAAAGCGCGTGGGAATAACCCTGATCATCCGATCCCGGGAGCAGAAACTCCTGCTGCATCTGGTTTTCGCTTTTCGCAGGCAGTTCATAAGATTCTTTGCGCTTCTGAAGGTGATATTGCAGTGGTAACTCATACAGATGTAATCTCTTCTTATTTACATGCATTACATTCTGATATGTACAGCAGGCAGCGGTTTCGTCTGCCCTGCGGCTCTTACTATCATCTGGAAGTGAATGAAAAAAATAATATTTCTTTCTCTGATCCCAGTTATATACTGCCTCATCCTGAATTAAATGACGGACTATGTCTCAGGCTTCGCAATGCTGTTTCTCTGCCCCGTCATGTACAAGCTCACAGTGATGCTGTTACTGAACTTGCCTGTTGTTTATGCAATATGCTGGAATCCAATGGTTATATCTTTGACCAGAAGCTTGTTCGCTCCGGTGCACTTCTGCATGATATTGCCAGACTTCAGAGGCATCACGCGAAAACAGGCGGTGAACTTTTCTTACAGTTAGGTTATCCTGAGATCAGCCAGATCATTTCACAGCACCATGGTCTGTTGGAAGCCACGCTGGATGAAGCAGCTATTGTATTTCTGGCTGATAAACTGATTCAGGAAACACAGCGTGTAACCATAGAAAAAAGATTTGCCGACAGCATGAGTAAATGCAAAAGTCCGGAAGCTCGCAAAGCTCATGAGCAGCAGTTAGAACAAGCCCGCAAACTGCAGGACATGATACAATCACTCTGCCATATCACGCTTTAGTTCAGGCGGGCAGACGTACACAACTGGAGCAGAAAAATCACTTAATTTAGTTAGGAGGTATTTTATTATATGAGAACATTATTTCAGACAATAAAACAACAATTCCTGGAGGGAAACGATCTTGTACTTGTTTCCGTTACAGCATCCTCAGGGTCTACACCAAGAGGTGCCGGTTCCCGCATGCTGGTCGGAAAAAACGGCAGAATTTCCGGAACCATCGGAGGTGGAGCTGTAGAATATCGTGCTGAATGTATGGCATTGGATATTCTTGAAAAAAAGGAATCCTGCGAGCATGAATTCCGGCTGAATCATAAAGATGTTGAAAATATTGGTATGATCTGTGGTGGTGATGTTACGGCCTTTTTCCAGTATCTTGATCATAACGATCCGATTATTATGGAAATCACGGAAACTGCTGAAAAATTCTATGAAGAGCGAAAAGATTTCTGGCTGATCTGCGATCTTCTCACCACCTCCGGTGTGAGCCTCTACAGTCCTGCATGCGGTCTCATCGGAACTGCCAATGTTCCTTCTTCTGTATTATCTTCTTTGTCTACAAAGCCACACCGATATCACAGTGAAGATTATGATCTGTTTTCTGAACAGATTGGAACCTCAGGAACTGTCTATGTATTCGGCGGCGGACATGTCTCACAAAAGCTTGTCCCAATCCTTGCAAGCGTTGATTTTCGCTGTGTTGTCCTGGATGACCGGCCGGAATTTACAAATCCTGCTCTTTTCCCAGGAGCAGTTGAAACAATACTTTGTGATTTCAACCATCTGGACCAGTATGTTTCTATTACAGCTGCTGATTATTGCTGCGTCATGACACGTGGACATTCCTATGATACCATTGTACAGGCACAGCTTCTCGCTACACCTGCATGTTATATAGGCGTCATTGGAAGCCGTGCAAAAAAAGCTGCTGTATTTCACCGTCTGATTGAAGAATACAACATTAATGAACAAGATTTAAACCATATCATCTCACCTATAGGACTGGAGATCAAAGCAGAAACACCGGCTGAAATCGCCATCTCCATCACAGGACAGATGATCCAGGTTCGCGCTGACAGAAAGGCTACATCAAAATGATGGCAAAATCAGTATATAAAACTGTAATATTTGGTGCCGGACAAATTGGACAAATGACCGCAAGACTTCTCAGCAGTCCCTGTCAGCTCCTGTGCTTTGCTGATAATGACCCCCATAAACACGGATCATATATTGGAAATATTCCAGTCTGTTCTCCGGATACTGCAGCAGCACTTCTCCCGGATCTGGTCATCCTGGGAGTTCTGGATGAAGAACGGCGCAATTCTATGATAAAGCAGATGGAAAACTTAGGTTATCACGGACCTTTTCGTGATCCCTCCGTCCTTCGCATGTTTGACGCACGGGTTGCTGTTATGCGTCTTTTATCTGAGCAGATCTATCAATTGGATATTCCGGGAAATGTTGCAGAACTAGGTGTTTTTCGAGGTGAATTTTCTTCCCTAATCAGTGCAGCCTTTCCAGACCGAAAAATCCATCTTTTTGATACTTTTGAGGGCTTTTCAGAAAAGGATATCACAATAGAAGCCTCCGGTAATCTGTCCCGTGCCAAAACAGGTGATTTTTCTTCTACTGATATTGACTCTGTTCTTCATGTTATGCCTGATCCTACACGTACTGTGATCCACAAAGGATGGTTTCCGGATACCTTTTCCGATGTCACAGATGAAACTTTTTGTTTTGTATCTCTGGACGCAGATCTCTATGCTCCAACTGCAGCCGCACTTCCTCTGTTCTATGAACGCCTGGCCACCGGAGGAGTTCTCCTGATCCACGATGTGTACAGTACACAGTTTTCCGGATGTCGAAAAGCGGTCGGGGAATTCTGTCTGAAAAACCATCTGTTTGCAGATCCTGTATGCGATCTGCATGGAAGCGCAATGATCCGAAAATTATAAAAAGAAACGCCGGAACCGGTATTTACCGGAACCAGCGTTTCTTTTTCATTTATTTATTGTATAGCCCTTTTCCACGTCCATGCCTAACCTTTATAAAGTTCCTTTCAGAACATTTTCCAACTGTTCATCGGACAGATCAACATGATAAAAAAGATCGAAAAATTTATGTATTTCTTCATTGATATCACATTTAATATATTCCGGATAAATCAATGCTGAGAACCATCGCATACCGATCAGACGATTTGGTCCTGCCGGACGATCCACCCAGCTAAACGGTGCATTAGGAGTTCCATAAACCTTTTGGTCCTGTACTGCTTTTAGTGAAGCATAATCAGGATTGCTCAGGATATCTTCTGCTGCAGAATTTCCGCTTTTATCTGCCTTTGGTTCACCATTTACAACAATCACATCCGGATCCCATGCAAGAAGCTGTTCTGCTGAAATCTGAACACGAGATCCATCTCCCAATTCCAGATCTGCAACATTGACTGCATTGATGGCATCAAGGATCTGTGCATGCTGGGATCCCCTGGGTGCAGTTTCCAGTGAATCCTCTCCATTACCGAAGTATACACTGACTTTCTTTTCTTCTGGAATATCTGAAAGTGCATTAATATCAGTAAATACCTGCTCCGCATACTGAGCAAGCTCTTCTGCATGATCTTCTACGCCAAGAAGTTCGCCCATAAAACGAAAAGCTTCCGCAGAATTATTAAGCTCATTGTCTACTGCAACAACCGGAATTCCAAGGCTTTCTGATAACGCATCGCAATCAGAAACCATTGTATCATTAATCTTTCCACTATTAATAGCAATTGTAGGATTGGCAGCAATTACTGCTTCATAATTGACAGCATCACCCATTCCAAAATTAGGAAGATCCTGATATTTGTCCAGAATAATAGATTTCTCAACATCATTCAGTTCATAATTCCACCCAAGAAGCTTATCCGGTGCAACCATATACAGAAAAATTGCAGCTACCGGACCTGCTGAAAAAACAGATTCAATATTTTCTGCTGCAGGGACCGTTACTTTTCTTCCTGCCATGTCTGTGATCTCACGGGTTTCAGCAGTTTCCTGCGTGGCATCCTGCTCCCCACTCTGCGCCGGCTCTTCAGTAGCAGCCTTCGTTTCAGAATATCCTGTTAAAAGACTGACTGACATCACCAGACATATAAGCAGAGCCAAAAGTTGTCTGTGCTTTTTCATAAACTTTCTCCTTTCTTTTCTCCGCATTACTCATAATTGACGCTTATTGAAATTGACTATACAATTTTTAAGTATTATAATGTATATGCGAATAGTTTTTAAAAACAATTCGGTTTTTCTGAGTATAACACCGTAAATTTGATCAGTCAAGTTACAAGGATGAATGATTATGAATCTGACAGCTAATGAAAAAAATGCCGCCGTTGCCCGGCAAAAACGATATGTTCTGCTGTTGGCGGTTATGCTGGTACTTTTATTTATCATTATAGTACTCTCATTCTGGGTGGGATATTATCCGCTTACACCAGTGCAGGTACTAAATGCATTTTTATCAAAATTTGGTTTTAAAGGAGATATTTTACCCCAGGCAGTTACCATATTCTGGAATATCCGTCTGCCCCGTATTCTGTCTGCTTTATTTATTGGTGCTTCCCTCTCGGTAGCAGGTGCAACCTATCAGGGAATGTTTCGCAATCCACTGGTATCTCCGGATATCCTTGGAGTTTCTTCCGGTGCAAGTCTCGGAGCTGCTTTTGCAATTTTAAACGGAGCTTCCAACTGGATGATTCAACTTTCTGCTTTTGCAGGTGGTGTAGCCGCAGTAGCCGCATCCTATCTTATCAGCCGAAAATCCGCACATTCCCAGACTCTCAGTCTTGTTCTGACCGGAACTATGATCATGTCACTCTGCAATGCCGGTGTCACAATGATCAAATATGTGGCAGACCCTAATGATGTTCTCCAACAAATTACTTTCTGGCTTATGGGCAGCTTAACCAAAACCACAACCAAATCCTTTTCCTGGAGTGTTCTTCCGATGATCATTGGATTAAGTCTGATTTTTATTTTTCGATGGCAGATCAATCTGCTGACTTTGGATGAAGAAGAAGCCAAAAGTTTAGGAATCAATGTGCGTAAATATCGTCTGATTTTTATAGTCGCTTCCACATTACTCAGCGCCGCTGCAGTCTGTCTTGGAGGATTGATCGGATGGGTCGGGCTGATGATCCCCCATCTGGCACGTGCACTGGTTGGCGTTGATTACAGAAGGCTGATACCTGCAAGTGCGATCCTTGGTGGCGGATACCTGATACTTGTTGATGACATTTCCCGTTCCCTTTTGTCCATGGAACTTCCACTTGGCGTTGTCACAAGTATCATGGGCGCCCCCTTCTTTATCTATCTTATCATCAAACGAAAGGAGCGCGCGTAATTATATGCTTCTGGAAATTGAAAATGTTTTTGGCGGTTACGGCAATGGTGATATTTTAAAAGGTATCAGCTGCAGCGCAGACTATGGTGATGTGCTTTGTCTGCTTGGTCCTAATGGCTGTGGAAAGACCACTCTGTTCCGCATGATATTAGGTTCCCTTCCTGTTTCTAATGGAAAAATAAAGATAGCCGGAAAAAATATTAGTGACTTTACAACCAAAGCACTGGCAAATATGATTGCATATATTCCCCAATATCATTCCCCTGTATTTGCCTATACAGTTCTTGATATGGTAATTATGGGGCGTGCTTCTCATTTCTCCGCATTTGAAACCCCAAAAGAGCCTGATCAGGAAGCAGCTTTTGCTGCCTTGGAGAAAGTAAATGCCCTGCCTCTTGCCAACAGGAAATATACTTCCTTAAGCGGAGGACAAAGGCAATTGGTTTTAATTGCCCGTGCAATCTGTCAGTCTGCAAAAATCTTCATCATGGACGAGCCAGCCGCCAATCTGGATTATGCAAATCATCAGCTTCTCATGGAAGTAATTTCAGGGCTGGCCAACCAGGGATATTGCATTATTATGTCAACACATAGTCCTGAGCATCCCTTTTCCGTGGGAAACAAAGTTCTTCTCATGAAATCCGGAAAGGTTATGGGATTTGGCTCTCCCAAAGAAATCATTACATCTGAAACCTTACAATCTGTTTACGATATTGAAATGGATGTGATAACTACATACGACCGCTATGGCCGTGAACGAACTATCTGTTTACCGGTAAACAGCTCAGCCAAAACAGTTCATGAGAAATGATACGTGGGTTACAATTATGGAACTATTATAAAATAAAATGAAATGGGACTTTACTATGACTCAACATATATTTTTAACTGGCAAAAAACACATTGGAAAATCTACATTGATCCAAAAGATATTGGATGATTATAAGAAAACCGCTGATGGATTCCTGACTGTCCGCACAAAAGACTATCTAAAGAATCAGTATTCAGTTCATATGTACCATCTAAAAGAGAAGGAATTCCCAAACGAATCTAATCTTTTGTTTTTATGCGGAAAAACAGATGAACACACTGCCGATACCTTTGAGCGTCTTGGATGCAATATTCTTTCCATGTGTTCTGACTGCTCTTTAATTGTTATGGATGAACTTGGTCCACATGAAGCAGACGCTACTTTATTTCGTAAAAAAATCCTAAACCTTTTGGATGGGCAGACTCCCATTTTAGGGGTATTACAGGAACCTGCAGAATCTTTCTGGCCTGAAATTGTAAATCACCCAAAGGTTGAAATCATTACAATTTCTGAAGACAATCGGAATGACAGAGCTTTACTCAATTACATTCAATGTAAAATTTCTTCTCCTTAATGATTACTCCCGGGGCTATTCCATCGGAACTAACCAAAGGGTCAAGTAGCCTTGTCAAGTAAAAAAATAACCGCTAGAAGCCTTGATTTCTAGCGGTTCTACGTGCGTTAGAGGTTGCTGCGTGCCAGTGGCACGCGTTTAGCAACGACCGGAGCGAAGCGTAGATCGAACCCGTTCGAGTCCGACCCGGACTCGAATAAAAAATAAGACAGTGCATATACACTGTCTTATTTTTTATTAGCGTGCGTTAGAGGATTCGAACCCCCGGCCTTTTGGTCCGTAGCCAAACGCTCTATCCAGCTGAGCTAAACGCACATCCTTGTGAAGTTCTTATCTCGTGTCCCTCACAACAATGAGTATTCTACTCTATACTGGAGCATTTGTCAACACTTTTTTTGAATTTTTTATTTTTTTCTTTTGATTCGCAAAATTATAACAATTTACAACTATTCTGTAATGATATCAGTACACAGGTACACCAAAATACTATCGCAGTTCTGTTTTCATTAATTCCGCCGCAAAGCCTCGATCGGGCTCAGTTTTGCTGCTTTCTTCGCAGGATAAATTCCAAAGAATACTCCTACTGCACAGGAAAACAAAGTCGCCGCCATAATTGTACTCAGGCTGATTCCCGGAGTGATGGACATTCCCATACTGCTGCTTATGATTGAACAGATCACATATCCGCCAATCACACCCAGAACAATTCCTATCACCCCTCCAATCACCGTCAGAATTGCCGCCTCTGCCAGAAACTGCATCATAATAGAAGAGGTTTTCGCTCCCAGTGACTTACGGATACCAATCTCTCTGGTACGTTCTGTTACGGAAACCAGCATAATATTCATAACGCCGATACCGCCAACCAGAAGGGAAATTCCCGCCACAAAGGAGATAAAAGCAGTCACCATATCCAGCATCTGATTCATAGAGCTCATAATATCCTGAAAGCTCTGTACCTGAAAGTAATCTTTTCCTGCACACTGATGTCTTTTTTCCATCAGTTTTACCACTTTGTCAGCAACATCCTGACTGTTTAAGCTCTTATCTGCCTGCATTGTTACTGAGAAAAAGTAATCGGATACACCGGTGAATTCATTCATTGTAGTATAGGGAACATTAATAGTCACCGGCATTCCCTCATAAGTATAACTGACAAAGGTTCCATTTTCTTTCTGGGTTGTCACCCCGCAGATACGAAGACTTTTGGTCAGTCCATAACAATTGACATCTACAGTCATTCCAACCACATCATCTGTGCCAAAGAGTCTTTTTGCATCTGCATCGGAAAGCACACAGACATTTTTTGCTTCCTGAACTTCATTTTCCCCGAAATATACTCCATGCTTCATGGTGGCATTATTTAACAGCTTTGCATCCGGTCCCTCACCTGTTACCATAAGAGAAAAATTTCCCTTACCTGTGGTAGTTTCTCCACTGAATGAATCCGAAACATTTACTCCTTCTATACCGTCTATCGCCCGGATTGCTTCCACATCATCCGCAGTGATCCACTCCTCATCTGTCTGTGCCTCATCGCTGACACTGATGGCAATCTGCCCGCCGCCGATATCATCAATTTCACTGTTCATCTGGTTCTTGGTTCCTTCACCCACAGATACAATGGCAATTACAGAAGCAATGCCAATGATAATGCCAAGCATAGTCAGAAAAGAACGTCCCTTATTTGCCATAATATTATGGACTGCCATCTTGATATATTCATACAGATTACTCATCAGCATCCTCTCCTGTCTGTTCAGGAACTGCCTGTACTTCCATTCCCTCTGTGTAATCACCCAGATCTGCGATTACTTCTTCTCCTTCTTTAATTCCATCCGTAATTTCCACATAATCCTCTGAGCTGATTCCTGTGGTAATATTTCTCTTTGTCACCAGTCCATCTTCTATCACATAGCAGAAGGAGCCTTCTTTTCCGATATTGACCACTTCCACAGGAAGAGTCACCACATTTTTCGCAGAAGCCGCATAAATCTTAACCTTTGCATCTACTCCCAGGAAAATATCTTCATCCGGATTATCAATGCTTACTGTTGCTGAAATGACCGGCGTTCCTTTTTCATTCTGCACCGCAATATGACTCATTTTTGTTACAGTACCCTGATAAGTATTATCCCCCAAGGTAATCTCAACAGACTGCCCCTCTTTCACTGTATTATAATCATATTTAGAGAGAGTCACATCCACACTTGCCTTGTCTGTATTCTCAATAGTAAACAGTTCCATACCCTGAGTAACTGCTGCTCCCTGCTTAATATCTGCCTTGGATATGATTCCGTTAAATTCCGCGGTGATTCCTTTCTTTCCTTCCTTCACCAGCTCCTCGGCTGATTTTGCGTCCAGTTCGGAAAGATTATCTGTTACTTTCAGTTTCTCTTTTTCTTCTTTTGTCAGGCTTGTGGAATCTGCCTCTGCGATAGCTTTCTCAGAAGCCAGATCTGACTGAAGCTCTGCAAGTTCATCGCTTGCTGTCTCAAGTGCACTTTCCAGAGCAGAAGTATCCGCAGTTACTGTCCCGCCATCACTTCCGCTGTTGTCATATCCGTAGGAGGAAGAATCTTCCCCATCGCTGTCATCTGCATCTGAACCGTCTGAAATTCCCCATGAGTAATCTGCACTGCTTTCTGTGAAATCAGAAAGTACCGGCATTTTCGGTGTCTGTTGCTTAAGATCATTATAAGTCTGCTGTGCCTGCTGCATTGCGAGCTGTGCCTGTGTTCTTGCAGCCTCCGCATTATCCAGAGCCTGTGTATTCTCATCTGAAGGGTCTGCCTGCCATGTTGCAAATGCCATCTGATATGTGGTGTCTGCCTGATTATAATCGCTTTGTGCCTGATTATACTGTGCATTCAGATCTGAGAGCTGCTGCTGGTACTGCGGAAGAGTCTCCGTCTTGTATGTATAAAGTGCGGCCTGATATTTACTCTGGATTTCCTCCTGTTTCTTTGCCTCTGCCTGGGCTTTTGCCTGAGCTTCCTGCTGCTGTGCCTGAGCCTGAGCTGCTGCCTGTGCGGATGCCTGAGCTGCCGCTTCACGCTGTGCCGCTGCTGTTGCCGCTGAAATCTGTGATTTCAGAGACGAGACATAAGCTTTTTTATCCTTTATTTTCTTCTCAAGCTCCTGAACATTCTTTTTGGCATCCTTCTGCTTCTTCTCTGCTTTGTCAGATTTATTTCTTGTATCCTTTGTATCATACTTTGTTGATTTCAGATTCAGTTCTGCTTTCCGATTATCTTTCTCCAGATCCTCTGTATTAAACTCAATCAGTTTTGTTCCCTTTTTCACCACATCTCCCTGGGCAAAAGAAACCGTTTTCAGCTCTGCATTTACAGGAGAATAATAGGTCTTCTCCTCTTCACTTCCCACTGTTCCTGTAGCATCTACAATTTCCTCAACATCACCCTTCTCTGCAATTACCACCTGAACCTGCGGGATCTGATTTTCTGTGGAATTTCTCTGACCTGCTACTGTAACTCCGCCGGCAACAACGAGAACAGCCGCTGCTCCAATAATAATTTTCTTTTTACTTTTCTTTTTTTTCATAATATTTGTCTCCTTGTAACCGGGTTTATGCATCCAGCTGATTTTTTATATATTCTTCTTTCCCATAGTTTTTATTGATAAAATCTGACTCTATCTTTCCATCCATAATTCTGACTACACGCCTTGCCTGAGCAGCAATCCCATTATCATGTGTGATCAATATGACCGTTTTTCCCTGCTCGTGCATACTTTTAAGAATCTGAAGAATCTCCTTACTGGATGCAGAATCCAGATTTCCTGTAGGTTCATCTGCCAGGATCACCGGTGGCTGGGCCGCGATTGCTCTTGCAATAGCCACCCTCTGCTGCTGTCCTCCTGACATTTCATTTGGTCTGTGATCCATACGTTTCTCAAGCCCTACCATGGTCAGTGACTCTACTGCCAGCTTATGTCTCGTTTTTCTGTCTACCCCTCTGTAAACCAGCGGTAGTTCCACATTTTCAATTGCAGTCAGATTTGAGATCAGATTAAATCCCTGAAAAATAAATCCGATCTCCCGGTTTCTGACTTCTGAGAGTTCATTGTCTTCCATTGTGGACACATCAGTTCCATTCAGAAAATATTCGCCGGATGTAGGCACATCCAGACAACCCAGCATATTCATAAATGTAGACTTTCCTGAACCTGACTGTCCGATAATAGCAACAAACTCACCCTTATTAATTTCCAGATTAATATGATCCAGCGCCCGTACTTCATTCTCGCCGGGATTATATATTTTACACAAATCTTTTACTCTGATCAGCGCTTCCTCCATCTTTCCCTCCCGTCTATTAAATATCCTGCTCTAATCCAGATCTTACAGAATCGCAACCTGTCTTTCGTAAGATATCAGAAATACCTTTTACAATCATAACCTCACTTATATGTTAAAAGGGCAACGCTTCAGTTTTCCAAAAGCTCTGCCCTTATCTGCGGAATCTGCAAGTCTCTGTTATCAGAAACGATACAGCTTCCACGATTTCTTCATATTTTTATTCCGCATCTGCCTGACTTTTTATGCTTCCAGCAGAAATGCCTTATATGCTTTCTTAGCTTCGTAAATATCTGCCTTACTTGTCACTTCCCACGGTGCATGCATACTGAGCACTGCCACACCGCTGTCAATGACTTCCATTCCATAAAGCGCTGCGATATAAGCGATCGTTCCGCCTCCGCCTACATCAACTTTACCAAGCTCAGCTGTCTGGAAC
>ULXI01018228.1_pt1 | contig 15798 bp, 16 predicted proteins | sample 1961181 | NCBI WGS metagenome assembly ULXI01 (sample SAMEA4835835, study PRJEB28245) | human gut metagenome | biome: gut microbiome; material: fecal sample | place: Denmark | collected 2008 | reverse complement strand
TGAAAAGACATTAAATAAAATTTAAGTATTATAGGGAGAGCTAAAGCCTGGACATCATAATTATTTCTTACAATCTATAACTAGCAATCATCAACAAATTCCTCAAATACTAAATTTGCCAAATCAATTCCTTTATTTGTTAACTTAATATGATTTAAATCAACTTCTATTAATCCTTCTTCTACTAATTTATTTAAATTTTCACGATATAAAAAAATCGGATTATCAATAAACTTTTCCTTAAATCTTGCTATATCAACACCTTGTATTTTTCTAAAGCCTAACATCATAAATTCATTTTTCTTATCTTCTAAACTTTGACTTTCTTCTATTTGTATATTTTCTTCTTTCCTATTGTTTTCTATATGTTGAATATATTCTTCAACATTTATAGTATTAGAAAATCTAATGCCATTCAAATATGAATGAGCAGCAACTCCAAAACCAATATATTCTTCCTGATTCCAGCAATTTAAATTATGTCTTGATTCTTTTCCCAATTTAGCAAAATTAGAAATTTCATAATGATTATATCCATTTAACTCTAATGTATTTTTTACATACCAATACATATTTCGTTCTAAATCTTCATCTGGTAATTTAATCTCACCATTTTCTAACATTTTTTCAATTGGTGTATTTTCTTCTATTATTAAAGAATATACACTAATATGCTCTGGCTCTAACTTTATTATATCTTGTAATGTATTTTTTAGATCTCCAATCTTTTGTCCTGGAATCCCTATCATTAAATCTATATTGATATTTTTAAATCCAGTTTCTCTAGCTAGTTTGTATATCTCTAAAAATTCTTGATATGTATGAATTCTTCCTATTTTTTTCAAAATATCATTTTTTGTACTTTGAAGTCCTATACTTAATCGATTTATTCCTAATTTTTTGTAATCATTTAACTTTTTTGTATCAACTGTTCCTGGGTTTACTTCAATTGTTATTTCTATATCTTTAAATTCTATTAAATTACATTTTAACTTTTCTTTTAATTCACTTAATATTTCTACTATATATATACTATCTATATACGATGGTGTACCTCCGCCTATATAAATACTAGTTACTTTATAATTTGAAAAATCAAATTCTTCTATTTCCTTTTTCAAACTTTCTATATATTCTTTTACTTCACTACATTTATTAGAATAAGAAACAAAATCACAGTAATAACATTTCTGTTTACAAAATGGTATATGTATATAGATTCCTAATTCATTTAACATTTAATTATCACCTTTTCCTTTTAAAAGTTGCCAAAAGATATTTTATTCTTTTGGCAATTATGTTTAAAATAGTAACCGTTTTAGTTACTTAGCAAGTTCAATTATTTTTTTCAATCTATAATTTACTCCTGATTTTCCTATAGGCTCTTTTAATATTTTTCCTAAATCAGTTAATGACATATCTGGATTTTCTAATCTTAACTTAGCTATTTCTTTTAAATTAGCATTTAATTTATTAAATTCTCCTGTTTTTTGTAATTTTTTTATAGCTGCTATTTGCTCAATTGACGCATTTAATGTTTTATTTAAATTTGCTGTTTCACAATTAACTAGTCTATTTACTTTTCCTTTCATCTCTTTTTTGACTCTTATTTCTTCAAATCTCATAACTGCTTTGTTTGCACCAATCAATGCTAAAAATTTTGAAATTTCTTCACCTTCTTTAATATAAATAGAATATTTATTCTTTGTTGTCATTTTTTTGCTTCTTATTCTTAGCTTTTCTAATATTTTTATAGAATCTTCTAAATTTTTCTCTTGATTTAATACAATCTCTAAATGATATTTATTTTCAGGATTATTAATAGAACCCGAACCTAAAAATAACCCTTTTATTATTGCCTTTAAACATTCTTTATCTTCCTGTTCTACGACATCTTCTTTCAATGTAATTTCGGATTTATTGTATTTCATAATTTGTTCTATTTCTGATATCTTTAATTTTATTACAAAATTCTTTCCGATTTATCTCTATATTGTGATTTATATTTAAATTAGCTAGTAATTTAGAAAAACGATTAATATTATAATCACTTTCTGTTGAAAATTTAATATTGTTTTTTCCTATAAAATCAATATTTCCTGAAATTAGATATCCCATTAATTCATATTCTACCATTTTCTTATTTGTCAAATTACTATTCTTATTTAATTCTTGTTTTATTTCAGATGAAAAAGACATTACATTTTCCTTTCCTAACTTAGTTTTGTAATTATTATCCTATCATTTCCATATAAATCTTTTTTGCTATATGTATTTATATATCTTTCTTTATTTTTAATGATTCCTATAACATCTTCTTTTTGATCATAACCAATTTCAAAACATAAATATCCATTAAATTTTAAGTATTTTTCACTCTCATTTATAATTTTTCTGTAAAAGTCCAGTCCATCATACCCTCCATCTAATGCAATTATTGGCTCTTTTTGTACGTCTTTATTTAATTTCTTTATTACTTCTCTTTTTATATATGGTGGATTAGATACTATTACGTCATATTTATCTTCTTTTAAATTTTTAAACAAATCTGATTCTACAAATGTTATTTGATTTTCTACATCATTATTTTTTGCATTTGTTCTTGCTATTTCTAAAGCTTTTTTACTAATATCTACCGCTGTAATTTCACTATTTTCTATATATTTAGCTAATGATATAGCGATTGCTCCACTTCCTGTACATAGGTCTAGAATTTTTTTAGCATTTATTTTTTTTGAAATATTTATAACTTCTTCTACTAATATTTCAGTGTCTGATCTTGGTATTAATACATTTTCATCAACATAAAAATTCATTTTCATAAATTCTTGCATATGCGTAATATGTTGAAGTGGTACGCCACTTATTATTTTTTTTATTGCTTTAAAATAATTTACTTCTTGTCTTAAGCTTAATGTTTGATTATCATATATTAATAAATATTGTCTAGGTTTATTTAATATAAATTGCATTAGAAGTCGTGCTTTTAAGTTTGGTTCTTCTATCCCATTTGTTTTTAAATTAATCATTCCCTTTTTTATTGTTTCTCGTATTGTCATATTAGCACCTTCTTTCTATCCATTTTGCTTTTTTCTATAAAAGTCGCCAAAAATGAAAATTTCTTATTTTGGCAACTTCTAAATTATTCTTCAAAAAACCTCTGAAAATCTTCTTCATTGATTTTTTCTTTTTCTAATAAAGCTTGTGCAATCATATCCAATTTATCTCTGTGTTGTTGTAATAAACTTAATGCATCACTATATGCAATGTCAATCAATTTTTTTACTTCTTCCCCAATCTTATCTCCTATATTTTCACCAAACATTTGCATTTCATAAGGTTCTTTTCCTTGGAAATCAATCGGTCCTAAATTATCACTCATTCCATATTTAGTTACCATATCTCTTGCAATTTTTGTTGCTACTTCTATATCATTACTTGCTCCTGTTGATATATCATTTAATACCAATTTTTCAGCTGCTCTTCCCCCTAATAAAGCTATTAATTTTTCTTGCATTTCTGTTTTTGATATATAATATTTATCTTCGTCTGATTTATACATTGTATATCCACCAGCTACACCTCTTGGTATAATTGATATTTCTTTTACATTTGTTTGTGTTGGTAAATATCTACTTACTACTGCATGTCCTGCTTCATGATAAGCTGTTAATTTTTTATCTTTTTCTGAATATACCCTGCCTCTTTTTTCTAATCCAACTGTTACTTTTTTAACAGCTTCTTCAATATCTAAGTTTTCAATATCTTCATGTTTATTTTTAGTTGCAACAATTGCCGCTTCGTTTAATATGTTTTCAAGTTCAGCTCCTGTAAATCCTGCTGTATCTTCCGCAATACTTTCTAAATTTACGTCATCTGATATTTTCTTATCTCTTGCATGAATTTTCAAAATTTCTAATCTTCCTTTTAAATCAGGAACTGGTATTGTTATTTGTCTATCAAATCTACCAGGTCTAAGCAATGCTTTATCTAACATTTCTGGTCTATTAGTTGCTGCTAAAACAATAATCGTTTCTTCAGAACTAAATCCATCCATTTCAACTAAAAGCTGATTTAAAGTTTGATTGTTTTCTGTTTCTGCCCCACTATTAGATGTCCTTCTAGAACCTATTGCATCAATTTCATCAATAAATACTATACATGGTGCCAGTTTTCTAGCTTTTTCAAATAATTTTCTAACTCTGGAAGCTCCTAATCCTGCAAACATTTCAATAAATTCAGATCCACTCATAGAAATAAAAGGTACATCTGCTTCTCCTGCAATTGCTTTAGCTATCAATGTTTTACCAGTTCCTGGCTTTCCATATAACAATACTCCTTTTGGTACTCTAGCTCCCATTTTTTTAAATTTCTCAGGTTTTTTTAAGAAATCAACAATTTCAATCATTTCTTCTTTTTCTTCATCTAATCCAGCTACATCATCAAATTTGATTTTTGTTTTTCTTTCTGTATCATCATATACTTTGCCTTTTTCTCCCAATCCTTGCATTTTAAATATCATAATAAATAATGCAAGCATTATAGCTGTTGGTAAAATAGACATTATCATACTTGGTATTTGTGCCAAAATACTTTTTGGCTTTTGTATTAATTCCAGTTCATTTCCTTCAGCTACTTTTGATTGAACTAAATTCATAAAACTCTCTGTTTCCGGAACAATTGATGTTTTCTCTTCTTCTACATCTTTTAGTTTTACTTTTACCGTTGTACTACCTGTAGTCATTTCTACTTTTTCTATATTACCATAAGACAATTCTTTTATTAAATCTGTATATGCTAATGTATTTTCATCTTTTTTACTAGTATTTTTTACCCAAAATATACTTACCAAAGCTATAACTATTACAAATAATATTGATAAACCTACTAACAGCATTGATTTTTTATTTTTCTTTTCATTGTTATTTCCCTTATTTTTGCTCATTTTTCCATCCTTCTTCCTTTTTATATAAATTATGCATTTGAGCCTTCTGCTTCATTTTCCAAGTTTTCTTTTTCTTCTTTATCCTTTTTCTTTTGTTCTCTATTATTTTTTTCTTCTTCTTTATCTTTTTTTCTGCGTTCTTCTTTCTCTTTATTATCTTTTTCTTCTTGCTCCATTTCTTTTTTTACAATCGCTTCTGCTTCTGCTATTTTCATCAATTCTAATTGTTTTTTCATAAAATCTGCTTTCAAAATTAAAATTGCTGCCACTAGATAAATTGCTGCCACTGCAACATACATAACTTGGAAATATTCCATATTAAATGTAACAAAAATATTAACTGCCACATATAACATATTTAAAATAACTGACAATGTTAATGCATATGCTGACATATTAAATACAGCTACATATCTCATTTTTATTCTTGCTAATAATGTTGTAATATATCCAAAGAAGCTTAATAATACAACATTTGAAATTATTGTTAATAAATACATAATAAAAGCATAAATAAATATTGTTAAAAATATGCTAACATATAATGTTACTATTTTACTACTATTCGCATAATTAATAACATCCTGCTTTGTAAATTCACTTACTCCAAATGATTCAAAACTTTCCTTATATGTGTAACTTATAGTCCCAACTACTGAAGAATTCTTTAAAATAATTCTGTCTTTTAAGATAATAGCTCCTTCTTCTACTTCCGTAATATCATTAATATATTGATTTATTTTTTGTTCATCCTCTGTTTTTGTATCTACTATAATCTTTCCTAAAATTGATTTATCTTCTGGAATTATAATTTCATTTTCTGCCTCTACGTTTATTTTGCCATCCTCATATCTAAATTCAGGAAATTCATTTTGAATATAGTTTACTCCTTTTTGTACTATATTATAAGTTTTATACATCATTCCTGCACAAAGTATAACTGTAAGTATAGCTGTTATTCTTGCTAAGTATCCTAAAGCCCTACCTAATCCTTCTGATGCCATATCAGGATATTTTTCTATTTTTGTAATTGAATACCAAACTCTCTTAAAAAATCCTGTTTTTGTTTGCTTTTTTTCTTCTTTTTTCTCTTCTTCCATTTACCTATACTCCCTTCTTATGCTAGAATCTACAAATTTTGGATTTACATTAATTATAACTTTATCCCCTATTTTTATATCACTATTAGATATATTACATATAATATGATAAGTTCCAATTCGTCCTATAATTTCATAATTTTTATCTTTTATTTTTATATAAATTTTTTGCTTTTTAAAAAAATCTTTTATATCTCTTACAATATATCTTAATTTATCAATAGTTCTAAACATGTCTCTATTATTTATTATATTAATTCCATCCATATATCCACATGGAATTACGGCTATCTTAGTTTCCGTTTTGGTTTTGTAAGTATTTGAATATCCCACATTAAATCCTTTTGGTAAATCTTTTATTTCTGAGACTGCTGACTCTAAATAACCTATTTTTTTTAGTCCTACATTATTTTCAAAAGATAATCTTCCTAAAAAAGCTGAACCAATTCTTACAGCATTTAGATGCATTTCTCTATATTTTACAAAAGCAGAAGAATTACATACATGTAACATTCCTGTTTCAATCTTATTCATTTTTAACACTTCAATAACATCAATAAATCTCTTAAATTGTAATTTCGTATATTTTTCATCAAAAAAACTAATTGAAAAATGAGTGTATGTTCCTTCTATTTTAACATTTTGTATATTTTTTAATGCTTCTACCATTTCATCTCTTTTTGAATATACAAATCCATATCTTCCAAATCCTGTATCAATTTTTAAATGTACTCTTATTGTTTGATTTTCTTCTTTTCCTATTTTCTCTGCAATTATAATATCTTCTTTTGATCCAATGGTTAATATTATTTTATTTTTTACCAATGTTCTTACATCATCTTCTATTGCAGTAGAAGATAGCATTAAAATCTCTTCTTTGATTCCTTCTTTTCTTAATTTCAGTGCTTCTTCCATTGTTGAAACAGCAAACATAGAAATTCCATTATCAATTAAAAATTTTGTATATTCTACAATTCCCATCCCATATCCATTACCTTTTACTACAGCAATAATCTTAACATTTTTTCCTTCATCATCTTGTCCACTTTTTTTTGCATATTCTTTTATTTTATTAATATTGTGTCTTAAATCTTCTTTATTAATAACTAATGTGTTCAATTTTATTACTCCTTATTATTATTTTGCTATTTTTCTTTTTATTTGTCTTATTGTTCTAAATGCTTTTTCTGAAAAACGATATAATTTATAAGTAATTGGTTTAAATGGCATATAAATTTCTCCTATCCATTCAATAAGATCTGCACCAAATCCCTGTTTGAATCTATATAATCCATATTGCGGATGTGTTTTTTCAACATTTCCAACAACACCCCTAAAGTCATATATGTCATCATGTCTTGCAATTGCCATTTTTATCATTTCCCATTGAAGTAAATAATTTGGCATTAAGTTTCTATGTTCATTACTACTTGCACCATATAAATACCATGTTTTGTTTCCATAGAATATTGGTATAACACCTGATATTGGCTTATCTTCATAATATGCCATAAGAAGTTTCATATGATCTGGTCCTAAACAATCATACATTTTTTCAAAGTAAGATAATGGTCTGGTAATAAAGTTATCTCTTTCTCCTGTTGTTATCATTATTTTATGAAAATCTTTTAAATCTTCTCTTTTTCCTTCTTTTATTACAACTCCCTTCTTTTGTGCTAAACGTACATTATATCTCCACTTTTGTTTAAATCCTGCTAAAATCTCTTCTTCTGTTTTATTCTTTATATTTAATTGCATTACAAACCTTGGTTGAATTTCATCTTTAAAATCTTTTGCATCATCTTTTATTTTATAACCTAAATTAGTAACAATATCTCTAAATGTTTTGTCACTTCTCAAAACGTCTGGTTCTATTCTTAAAACAATAGCATTATATTTTTTTGCTAGTTCTTTTGCTCCATCTGTTAATTGCTTCATTACTGCAATATCATGTATATCACATACTGGCCCTCTTGATGCATACATAATATTTCCAAAAATAGGCATTTTTCGAATCCATACACATAAAGAACCTATAATATTTCCATCTTCATTTTCTGCAAGTATGACTTCTGGCTTCCAATTTGGTTTCTTTACTTCTGCCCACTCTAATGATTGCTGAAAGTTACATCTTTCATTTTCTTCTAAAAATTTTTTATATTCTTTTTTTGATTCTTCACTATCTACAAATCTCATTACTTCTCCTTGTCCAATCGTCGATATTTAAAAAATAGGCTTTTTAAAATCTTCAATTTGCGTCTTTTTTATTATTTACAATACAAACGTATTTTACACTAAATTGCAAAAATTTACAAGTAATTTATATTTAAGTTTTGGTATTTTGTAAAAATAAAGTTTGTTTGTGTATTTTTTAAGAATCTTCATTCTGTAAAATCCACAAAATTAAAAATAATTCTCAATAAATATTTTAATTTATATATGCAATATTTCTCATTTTTATAATAAAAATGTGTTCAATTATATAGTTTTATCTTACTATTATGAATTCTTATTAAATTTAATATAAGTATGGAGAATTTTTATTATTTATAGTATAATTTTGATTATAAGATACCGAATATTAGTGTCTATGTAGAATTTAAATACAAAAAAGGAATGAACTTTTTATATGAAAAAAAATATATTTTTAATTTACATACATACATTTTTATCAACTTTTATACTCTATTATATTTGTGACACATTATTTTATATTGAAAGAGGATTAACTTCAAGTCAATATGTTAGTTTTATTGGAATAGCATTTTTGGTTAGATTATTATTTGAAGTTCCGTTTGGAATTGTTGCAGATAAATATAATAAAAAGTTATTGTTATTAATTTGTAATATATTATCTATTATTTCTACTATTATTTTTATCTGCTCTTATAATTACTTTACTTTTCTAATTGCCATAATAATTAATGCTATAAATAACTCGTTGAGTTCTGGAATTGTAAATTCTATATTATATGAAAGCTTAGATAATAAAAATAATTTTAACAAAACGTTATTTTATAATTCTTTTTTTTATAATATTTCATATATGATTGCAATGATTATAGGAGGTTATATTGGTCAAAGATTTGGATTAATATATACTTATTATATTACAATAATTCCTTTTATAATTGATTTCTTGATATTGCTTATGATTAAAACAAATAATAATATAAAAAATGTAAATATTGAAAGTAATGTATCAATTTTAAAGAATGGAATTAAGGAAGTAGTAAATAATTCATATTTATTAAGATTAATATTAACTAGTGCTATTTTGTTTGCAGGAATAAAATTAGTAGAAGAAAGTCATCCAGAATATTCTGCTAATATTGGAATATCAGTATTTATAATTGGAATTTATACCGCATTTATATTGTTGTTTTGTATTATAGGTAGTTATATTGGAAGTAAAACAAAAAAGAATAACTATAATCTTGTGTTAAATATTAACCCAATTATATCAGGCATTTGTATATTATTGGTTGGATTATTGAATAACTATTTTGGAATAATATTTATACTATTAATTTATATTTTTTCAGAAAGCTTTAACAATATTATGATGTCAGAATTACATAGTAATATTTCTTCAAAATCTAGAGTTACTGTGGAATCTATAAATCAATTTGTATTAAGCATATTTGGTATGATATTCAGTGTTTTAATGACTATTCTACTAAATTTTGTTAGTATAAGTGCAATGTATATGATAATTGGTATATTAATAATTTTGTTTGGAATTTTTAACTTAGTTAAAAGAGTTACTTAAAAATATTATTAGTAGTTAATAATTTTATCCTTTTTTGATAGTTACTTATAAAAATATATATTTAAAATAATGTTTTTCTCATTTTTTTGTATAAAAAACCATCAGATTTGTTCATTGGTACTTCCCAGTACATACCTGTAGTGCTATTATGCTTGTTTCTAAAACTACCTTTCGCATAATACCAACCTTCAGGGTAGACCAAATCTCTTGGTTGCATATCGGTAATTATTGATACGCCGCAATCTGAGCAGTAGTCTTCTTCAAGCTTAACCTTTTCATAATTAAGCATTTGAAAAACTTTTGCTGCTACCTCTCCACTCATATCACACATTTTTACTGTCTTTGCCATAATTCATTCCTCCTGTATATATATTTTTTTGTCTTTATGCTTATCAATCTTTTTTAGGTCAAATAATTACTTAATGACCTTCGTTGTAAATTGACATCTTTATTATTTGATTTGTTAATCCAGTAAAGCAAATTAAACATGAGGATAGAGAAAATGAAATAAAATTATATTAATGGTATTACCTAAATAGAAACAAGCTATACTCAAATCACGAGCATAGCTTGTATGATTAATAAAATTAATTTTTAATTGTATTATTTTTATTACAATGGATTTGAAAGTTTTTCATTTCCATCCAGAAAATATTTTACTGTACCTCCATCATCTAAAAATATAAACCGTTTTAATTTATAGAAGCCTGACCCATCAAGACCTTTTAACGGCTTATACCAAATATAAATGTTTTCGTTCTCAATTGTATAAGCCGTGCCACTGGTAAGAGCATATAAGAGAGTCTTTTCCATATGGCGACTCCTTATAGGTACCCAGACCTCTAATTCATTATATCCAGCATGAGGTGTCTGGTTTTTAGAATTACATAAATCAAATTTGTTTATTGTAATTATAGCCTTATCAGGAATTGTATCAAGTGTTACTCTCTCCTTTTCAGAAAGATATTTCATATCTTTTTTGCCTGATCTGTAAAAATCTTCAATACTACCAAAATTTTTCATCTCAATACCTCTCATTGTTCTCCAAATATTTAGTTGCTTCCAATAATCCTGACTGTTTAGCTTCAATTAATGGTACTGTTTGGAAATATTTATTCCATGTTTTTGCTAAAGTATATTCTATTTTCTGAAACCAATGAAAATTGTTATATTTTTGAAAATTGCTATGTTTTTTATCAATATCATTACATGAAACACCTATGTCATCAACTTCAGTACTATCGTTCCAGCCTTTCCAAAATTCTATTGCTACGTCTTCCATCATGAAAGGTTTATCGTTTTCATAGATATGAACCTTAACTCGCATTAAACATCCCAAATTCAATTTATCGTTGGGAAGAATCTGTAAGAACTCAATTCTGTATCTTTTAAAACTGACTGTTTCCTCATAACTTGAACCGAAAATCCAATAGATTGCACCAAGCTTTTGACTCAATTCTTCCTCTGAAAAATTGTTAGCTTTTTTTACAGATGTCGCTTCTGAAACAAATATACCTTTATTCTTCTTTAAAGTGTCATACTTCGCTTCTAATCCATAAAGAATTTTCCGTGCAGTATCCACTTCTGGACCTACTTTTTGTAATTTAATTCTCTGCTTAAGCATATCAATTCTATGCTCAAGACTTTTTAATTTTTCATTAATCTCATTAGCTTGCATCTCTTTATCCTTTCGTTGTTTTTTATTTTTAGTACAGTAAATCTTTTCTACCCTCCTTAAAAATATTTGTACATCTCCAATTATATCGCATCTGCTTTTTTATGTAAAGTTTTTTGTAAACTATTGGTATACACTAGAATTATAGCTTTAATATGTTTGAAATTAAATAATATCTGAAAAAATTGATTAAATAAAAAATACAAAAAAATCAACCTTTACAGTTGATTTTTCAATATTTTCGTCTGGCGCGACGATTTTATTTTATGGAGCGAGTGTCGTAGTTATTTACAACTTTTTCTCTCATTAACGATTGATATAATAATCAATCAAGATATATATAGATTACCAAATTATTGGAAAATTTTCAAGTTGTTTTGAAAAAATATTTATAGTTTCATATCAAAAGAAGCTGAATCGTCAAATTCAGCTTCTTCTGATGTCAGGATTTATTGCGTGTTGTTCAGAGTTCCAGTTTTTTGAGAGTACTGCCAATCTCTCTTTCGATGTTGTCCCTGTTTGCTTCCATGTTATGAATGAAGTCTTCAACGGTAAGGCTCATGTTCTCAATAAGAGAGTCATACAACTCCTCTGAAAAAGAGTCTATTTCCGCTTTGAATGCTTCAATTCTGGAATTAATATCTGCTACCGTAGATTCATCCATAGGAATCTCTGTAAAAATGATTTTAGATCTTCCAGCATCATGGGTAAACAGATAATCATGGACAGCCCAGCCACCAATAATCTCTTTTCCTGTGGACATTCCAAAGAAACTGCACGGACAAAGCCCATGGTTAGAGAATTTGATGAGAGAAGTTCCGTTGTACTCTACTAAGGTGCCAGAAATTAAGCGGTCAAAATTACTCGTAGCAGAATTGTCAACGACAATACCTTCAAAAGTTAAATCTTCCCGCAATAACGCTGTCCCTTTCCAAGATTTCTCTTCGACAAAGTTGAAGTTGTTGCCTTCCTGATAATAACCAGTTACTGCCAATAGCTTGATAGTTTCCATATCATCGCTCCTTTCTCTAGTATGAGAAAAAATTTTTCTTTAAAACATATACTCCTGACTATATATGCTTTAAAAAAACATGTCCAAAAGTCTATTAACCTTACTATGACAAATAATAGTATATCACATTTTTATGTTAATTTCAATTATTTACATTAAATTCAAAGATTTTGTAGTAATTTGCATTATATTATTATATAAATATAAAGCTACTTTATTTTGTTCTGTTGTTTCCATTTCCATAAGTTTAGCCATTGCAAACATTACAAGCTTATACTTTCCAAAATTTATAAGTGTAGTTCTATATTCTTTATCTATATCTTTTAACATACTATCAAATTTTTCATAATATTCTTTGGTATTATATATAAGTCCAGACCATTTGCTTTGGCTCATACATATTGCCAATCTTAATTTATCTTTAATATCCATATTATTTATCATTTCTATTAAATATTTTACTTTTTCTTGTTCCATTTTCTATTACCTCCGTTTTAAAATCTTGTATCATTATTTCTTTTTTTGTTTTTTTCAGCTTTATTTTCATTTGGTATAGTTACTTTTCTTAAAATATTATTAGCAATTTCGTTATCGTTGTCATCAAATATGCCATTTCTATATAAATCATCACTAACTATTTTATAGTTTTGGTCATTATCATAAGTTATTCTCTTATGAAAGTGGCTCATTAAATTATGCCAGAATCCTTTAAATTTCTGTAATTGTGATTTTAGGCTTTCTTTTTCTTCTTGTAGTTTAATAATAATCTTTTCTTTAGCAGATATTTTATCTTCTAATTTTCCAATCTGCTCATCTTTTTGTTCTATTTGATATTGAAGTGAACGATTTTCTTGACCTACTTCAAGTGTATAAAATTCAAAATTTTCAATAGCAACATTTAGGTCATTTACACTTCTAACAGTCTGAGTAACATCTGTTACGTTTTCAATATAATTTTTGATATTATCTATATTCTCGTTTGAAATAAGCTTATTATTTTTATCTAGTAAAGGAGACTTCAGATTATCTAATATTTGATAAATATCTTTACTTTTATTATCAAGTTTTTTGGTTTGTTTATTAGCATTGTCTATTTTTTGTTTTTGCTTTTCTAGTGTTTTCTTCATCTTTCTGTAATTATCCATTTCTTTAACATTAATATCTCGATTTCTGCCTTTTTGCTTTGTTTTAAGCCTACTATCAACATCATAAAACTTATTATATGACATAATACAAGCATTTCTCATTTTATCTTGTATTTCAGAAAGTAAAGTTTTAGTAAATAGTTGTGATTTACCAACTTGTTTTTTCATACCTCTTTTACAATTTTCTATTACTGGAACACCAATAACGTGCATATGTGGAGATGTTTCATCATAGTGTATTGTCGCATTTGCTACTTTAAAAGTAGGGAGTATTTTGGCTAAATCTTGAATTTGCTCATTATATACATCAGTCATTTTATATCTATATTCATTGTCTTTATCTTGCCAAAAGTCCATATCACCAAGTTCTATAATAATTTCACAAGCAATATCATTTTGTGAGCCACTTACTTTTTGGAAATAATTATTTATTATTCTATCCTTTTTGGTTTGTTTATTATTATATTCCATACGAGCTTCTTCAAATTCGTCTAAATATACTTGTTTAACATCTTCTACAATATCGTTTGTACCATATATTGTTATAATTAATTCTCTACAATTGTCATAATCTCTCAAATTATGCTTATTTACTTTTGATAAATCTTTTGCAGTTTGAATAGCATTATTAGATAAAGAGGTAGTTCCAGATACATTTTCTTTAGCAACTTTTTTAGCTAATTTACTTTTGTTTTTATCACTACCCAAGTGAAATGAATATGCCAATTCTTGCTCCATCTTTTTTCCTCCTTTTGAATTTGCTTCGTAGGCATACGACTTTGGCTTTTCCATAAGTCCTAACCCCCTATGAGTTGTGTCCAAGAACACAACTCGGGGGCTCTGCGAGGCAATAAATTTTCTCCCAAAGGGATAAAATTTATCAAATTACCTCACACTAAATTTATATTGCTACACGCAAATATAAACTTGTATTCGCTAATTTGCTTGTTGCAACATAGCCCCATATAAAAGTAATAGTTGCAACAATTATTCAGCATTTTCTCCGCCCAAACTTTACTGGCTTTACACATACTGAAATAGAAATAGGCTCTTTTGTATATATCACACTATCATTTGTTTCATCTGGAATATAGTCAAATGCTGAATTTATATCTTGCATTTGGAATTTATCTTCTTCTCGAATATAAAGTATTCCGAACTCATATGTTTCCATTTTATTATCTGGATCTAGTTTGTAATAATCTTTTAGTGGAAATACTCTTACAATTGCTGAATTTTCTTCTTTGAAATTAAAATAAAATACTTGATTTTGCACATAATAAGTTGCTTCTGCATAACCTACATCATAATATTGTCTTAATCTCATTATTATTTCTCCAATTTCTTCATCTGGTAGATAATTACTAAATCTAATATTGCCAAGTACATTTCCAAATATTGCAGGTTTCGTGGTATCAATATAACCTTTATCATATAATTCTTGACAAGGTTTGCAAATAGACTCTCTAAAGTTTATTTGTTTTACTGCTATTACTTTGCCTATAAGAGCTAGTTCTATATCATCAACATATTTCATTATAAGTTCTGCTTGTTCTTGTCTTGTATAATGTTTCCAAGTTTTTGTTCTTTCCTGATATTCTTTGTTAAGTTTGAGTTTATTTATAAAATCAATATCTCTTTTTAATAAAATATCTTTTGGTGTAAATCGTAATTCTTCTGCACAATCGGTATTATTTAGTTCAATTTCTAGTGTTTCAATAGTTTTCTCTACAACTTTTCGTTCTTCATCATATTCTTTTAGTTTAAACACTCCATTGACATAAGCTTTTTTTATTCTGTCTAATTTTGCTTTTTGTTCATTTATTTCTTTTTGCAATTCTTCTTTAGGTTCATCAAATTTCTGTCTTATCATAGGCAAGAAAAATTGATTTACAACAGAATCATATTCTACTAATTCATCTATAAACTGATTAAAATACTCATTTATAAGGTTTTCTCTAAACTCTATTTTACAATCGTGACAATAATAGTAGTAATAGGGTTTGCCATTTTTCTTTGTTGTAGCTTTACCACCTAAAACACGATTACAATTTGGACATTTTAATTTCTGCAAATATAAATAGGTTAATGTTCTTTGATAGTTTCTAGAATTTTTCTTTTTCTGTACTTGGCAATCTTCCCACATTTC
>ULXI01040106.1_pt1 | contig 16275 bp, 10 predicted proteins | sample 1961181 | NCBI WGS metagenome assembly ULXI01 (sample SAMEA4835835, study PRJEB28245) | human gut metagenome | biome: gut microbiome; material: fecal sample | place: Denmark | collected 2008 | reverse complement strand
AGAGACACGGAATCCGATGCAAACATTCAGCCGGAAGAAATTCTCACATTTTTCTCAAACGAATTTCCATCTGCATTTCCACATGAAATCCCGAAGTGCGTTTCTCATAATATTACTTATCACCCAAAAAAGGTCTATGCTTATTGCGGCAATCTATTTTATGAGGGATTCCTAATCTCCTCAAACTTCTCCCAAAATCCTTCGACAGTCTCCCCGCCGGAGCAGATCTTATCCGCCAGTGTCACGATCCACGCCTCCCTGCAGCGCGGCGGAATCGGATTGAGCGGAAACATATGCCGGCGGATCGTCTCCTTCTCAATCTCACTCAACGCAAAATCTTCCATCGCATTCTGCAGCGCTTTTCCTGCATGATAAAATCCATGCCACTTATGGGAATCGTCCTTCTCATGCCAGTCGTATAGAAAATAGTCATGCAGTAACGCCCCGCGGATCAGCGCATGACAGTTCACGCGGATTCTATACTTTTCCGCAATGTAAAAACTGACGTACGCCACCGCCACGCTGTGGCGGAATACGCTCGTGGAACCATGCTGCATAAACTGGCTGGAGGAGAGAAACCTGGAATTTTTGCATACCTCCGTAAGAATCTCCCGAAAAACTTTCTCATTCTCTTTTGACAAATGAATCCGCTTCTTTTTTCTGTCCATTTCCCTTAAACACTTCCTCTGTCAGATCTGATAACCACCGGATCTCATTCGGCTGCATGGCAAGATCAAAACCACCTCTGTTTCAAGTCCTACCTGTCCACTTCGATTGTGATTACAATTCCATCTCCCGCATCTTCCTGAATCGCTTCCTGCACACCCTGAATCACATCTTCCTGCAGCGCATCCTTGTTAGTAGAAGATTTTGCATAAATTTTTATCTCCGGATTGCCGAGACTTCTCACATCATCCCACGTAAATTCAGCCAGGTTGATCCCGGTCGGGTTGTTCAAAATCTCCAGATCATCCATATCACAGTAGATTTCTGTCCCGCTCAGTGTGGTCACTGCCCCGAAGTTCTGGGTGTCGCCGTTCTCATCTACATACTTATATTGTGTCGTCGTACGGCGCATCAGACGCTCGATCTCATAGGTAATCTGCCCCCATACCTGCGATGCCATCCAGTCGTCATCCTCGTATGTTCCGTTTGCGACCAGATACGTGCTGATATACCAGGAGTGGGAATTGTTATATCCGTAATCAATGCTGTAATAATCATAGGTGTCGTATACGTATCCGTCTAAAGTAGGATGATTATTGCTGGTATAATAGTGTTTTCCGTTTACCTTATCTTCCTTCTCGGTCCTTGTGATCTCATACCCGTCCGGCAAAAACGATTTCAGAACGTCGCCGTATTTCCGCTCCAGATGATAGCTTTTATGATATCCGCAGCCGCCAATAAGGCTGACTGCTGTCAGACATGCCAGTGCCACTCTGTATTTGCAGTGCAAAAAATGTTTTTTCTCTCTGCTTAACTGCATCATTTTCTCTTCCTGTCCTATACGTTATTGTCTAATATACTTCGGCTTATTTTAACATATCTAATTACAAACGTGCAAGTATAACACAAAAAGGATCGCAGTCCATGGAAACATGAACTGCGATCCTTCTATGCATTACACAATCTGCTGATCGGGCTGATTATTTGTACAGCTCTACCAGTCTCTGTAAGTGCTCGTAACGAGCCTTTGCGGCTTCCTCGGAAGCCTTGAACAGTCTTTCTGCTCTCTCCGGGAATGCTCTGGTCAGACGGCTGTAACGTGTCTCGTTGTTCAGGAAATCCTGATAAGAACCGTCGCCCGGCTTGGATGTCAGAGTGAACGGATTCTTGCCCTCTGCCTTGAGCTGCGGATTGAAGGAGAAGAGGTTCCAGTAACCTGCTGCTACTGCTTTCTTCATCTCATCCTGGCAGTGGTTCATACCACCCTTTACACCGTGCAGCTCACATGGGGCGTAACCGATGATCAGAGACGGTCCGTTGTAAGCCTCAGCCTCAGCGATAACCTTGACAGCCTGAGCCATGTTTGCACCGAGAGCGATCTGTGCTACATATACATAACCGTAGCTCATAGCGATCTCTGCAAGGCTCTTCTTGCCAACTTCCTTACCAGAAGCTGCGAACTGGCAAACCTCACCGATGTTGGAAGCCTTGGAAGCCTGACCACCTGTATTGGAGTACATCTCGGTATCGAATACCATAACGTTTACGTTCTCACCGGAAGCAAGTACGTGATCCAGACCGCCGAATCCGATATCGTATGCCCAACCGTCACCACCGAAGATCCATACGGACTTCTTAGCGAGGTAATCTTTCTTCTCAACTGCAGCCTTTGCATCCGGGCATCCGGCTGCTGCTGCCTTCTCTAACTCTGCTACAAGAGCTGCTGCTGCAGGAGTATTTGCCTTTGTATCGTTCTTTGTCTCAACGAACTTGTCAAATGCTGCCTTTAACTCAGCGCTTGCCTTGTCAGATGTTGCGCACTTCTCTGCAGAAGCGATTGCCTGCTCACGAAGTACCTTCTGACCGATTTCCATACCAAGACCATGCTCAGCGTTATCCTCGAATAAGGAGTTTGCCCATGCCGGTCCCTTCTTGGAATCTTTGTTTACCGTATATGGTGATGTAGCTGCCGGACCACCCCAGATAGAGGAACATCCGGTTGCGTTACTGATGTACATATGCTCACCAAACAGCTGTGTGATCAGACGAGCGTAAGATGTTTCAGCACATCCTGCACAGGAACCAGAGAACTCAAGCAGCGGCTGGTTGAACTGGGATCCCTTTACAGTGTTGTCTGCCGGCATGCCAGGCTTCTTGCCTACGTTTGCTACCAGGTAATCGAATACCGGCTGCTCTTCTGCCTGAGACTCCTGCGGAACCATCTCGATTGCGCCTACCGGGCAGACAGTGATACACTCACCGCATCCCATACAGTCTAACGGAGATACACTCATGGTGTACTTGTACTCGCTTGCCTTCGGCTTTGTATCTGCAAGCTTGATGTTGGAAGGAGCTGCCTTCACCTCATCCTCGCTCAGCATGAACGGACGAATGGTTGCATGAGAACATACAAATGCACACTGGTTACACTGGATACACTTCTCAGCATTCCATGTCGGAACGGTTACGGCTGTACCACGCTTCTCATATGCAGCAGCGCCAAGCTCGAACTGTCCGTCCGGGTTCTCCTTGAATGCGGATACCGGAAGGGAATCGCCATCCATTAAGGAGATCGGCTCCATTAAGTCTCTTACCATCTTAACAGTCTTCGGAAGACCCTTAAGCTCTGCAGGAGCTGCGTCTGCCTCCGGATTCTTCCAGGAAGCCGGAACCTCTACCTTATGTACTGCGTCTACACCGGCATCAATTGCCTTGTAGTTCATCTCTACAACTGCGTCGCCCTTCTTACCGTAGGACTTCTTAGCTGCAGCTTTCATGAACTCTACTGCCTGATCGATCGGCATAACGTTTGCAAGTTTGAAGAATGCAGACTGTAAGATCGTGTTGGTACGCTTGCCCATACCGATCTCGATTGCCTTGTCGATTGCGTTGATTGTATATAACTGAATGTTGTTCTCTGCGATGTACTTCTTCGCATCTGCATTCAGATGATGAGCTAACTCTTCATCAGACCACTGGCAGTTGATCATGAATACTCCGCCCGGCTTAACGTCCTGAACCATCTTGAATCCCTTGGTTACATAAGACGGGTTATGACATGCAACGAAGTCTGCCTGGTTGATGTAGTACGGGCTTCTGATTGGCTTGTCACCGAATCTTAAGTGGGAAATGGTAACACCACCGGTCTTCTTGGAGTCATACTGGAAGTATGCCTGGATGTACTTGTCTGTGTGGTCACCGATGATCTTGGTGGAGTTCTTGTTCGCACCAACAGTACCATCACCGCCGAGACCCCAGAACTTACACTCTACAGTACCTTCTGCAGATGTGATCGGAGCCGGCTTAACCTCTGGTAAGCTTAAGTTCGTAACATCATCTACGATACCGATTGTGAAACGAGCCTTCGGAGCATCTTTCTCCAGCTCTTTGTATACAGCGAATACACTTGAAGGAGGTGTATCCTTGGAACCTAATCCGTAACGTCCGCCTGTCAGGACAACAGTGTCGAGACCAGCCTCACGGAGTGTGGTTGCAACATCAAGGTATAACGGATCACCAAGTGCGCCCGGCTCCTTTGTTCTGTCAAGAACAGCAACCTTCTTAGCTGTCTTAGGAAGAGCCTTTAAAAATGCCTCTGATACCCACGGACGATACAGACGAACCTTTACAAGTCCGACCTTCTCACCCTTAGCGGTTAAGTAGTCGATTACCTCTTCAGCTACGTCGTTGATGGAACCCATAGCTACGATAACGCGCTCTGCGTCCGGTGCTCCGTAGTAGTTGAACAGATCATAGTTTGTGCCAAGCTTCTCGTTGACTTTCTTCATGTACTTCTCAACGATTGCCGGGAGTTCATTGTAAGCTGTGTTGCAAGCCTCACGATGCTGGAAGAAAACATCTCCGTTCTCGTGGGAACCACGCATAGCCGGATGCTCCGGATTCAGTGCATGTGCACGGAACTCTGCAACTGCATCCATGTTGCACATCTCTTTGAGATCTGCATAATCCCACTTCTCGATCTTCTGGATCTCATGGGAAGTACGGAATCCGTCGAAGAAGTTGATGAACGGAACCTTACCCTCGATTGTAGCAAGATGAGCTACCGGGCTTAAGTCCATAACTTCCTGCGGGTTGGTCTCGCACAGCATAGCGAAACCGGTCTGACGACAGGCGTAAACATCGCTGTGATCACCAAAAATATTTAAAGACTGGGTAGCTACGGTACGCGCGGATACGTCGAATACACAAGGAAGCTGCTCGCCTGCGATTTTGTACATGTTCGGGATCATAAGTAACAGACCCTGAGATGCTGTAAAGGTTGTGGTCAGCGCACCTGCTGCAAGGGAACCGTGTACGGCACCTGCTGCACCTGCCTCAGACTCCATCTCTACGACTTTGACCTGATTGCCAAAAATATTCTCCTGTCCTGCTGCAGACCACTGATCTACGGTATCTGCCATCGGGCTGGAAGGTGTAATTGGGTAAATAGCTGCAACATCTGTAAACGCATAAGCTACGTGAGCTGCCGCTGTATTACCGTCCATTGACTGTTTTGCTCTGGACATTATTATTCCTCCTTAAATTAAAATAGAGTGTCATATTCCGACTTAAGACTAATTTTAGCATTTAATTTGTCGATTGTAAAGGTTTCAGACTGTACGAAAACGTGTGCAATCTACATTTGTCATGTTCTGTTTGTCCCTGGTCAGATATACTTTTTTTCAAACTCCTCCAGGGGCAGCGGGCGGTCAAAATAATAGCCCTGACCGTAGTTAAAACCGCACTCCATCAAAAACGTCCGCTGCTGCTCCTCCTCGATTCCCTCAAAAATCACCTCCTCCTTTGCCGACTGGATGAACTGCCCCATCTGATAGACAAAAGCACTCTGTCCGTTCTGGTGGATTTTGTCGGTAAAGCTCTTGTCGATCTTCACTACATTCGCCGGGATTTCCAACAGCACGCTCAGCGACGAGTAGCCGGTTCCAAAATCATCGATGGCGATGCGGTAGCCGAGTTTGCCAAGTCTGGTAAGACACGCCTTTAAGCTGTCTAACTTCTCCACAATCACACTCTCCGTCACCTCGATCTCTATGTAGCACGGATCAATCCCGTACCGCTGCAGGGTATTCTGCAGGCGTTCGATAAAATCGTCGCCGCCGTTCTCAAAATTTCTCCTGGAAAAATTGGTGGAGATCGTAAACAGTTCTCTTCCGGAATCCCTCCAGCGGCGCATTGCCCGAAGCAGCTGTTCCAGAATATAAAAATCCAGATCCACGATATAGCCTATATTTTCCAGTGCAGGGATAAACCGTGCGGGAGACAGAATCTCGCCGGATTCCAGACGCCAGCGTGCAAGCGCCTCGGCGCCGTAGACCCGCTCCTCGCGGAGCAGGAACTTCGGCTGTAAATATACCTCGAACTCGCCCCGCTGCAGTGCCGCGTAAAATCTTCCGGTAATCCGGATTCCCTCATCACGTTTTTTCCTCATGTCATCCCGGTAAACGACCGCTCCCACATTCTGCTCCTTGGCAAGCTTTCGTGCCAGATTGGCTCCCTCCAGTATCTTCTCAAACGTCTCTTCCCCGTCATCGATAAAGCAGATTCCAGCCGAAAGCTGCATGGCTCCCGCCGGATAGCGGATCTTTAACTGTTCGCCAAACATCTGATCCTCTCTCTCCACAAGCCCCAGAATGTTCTTTTTGTCCGTTCCTCTGACCAGCTCAATGAAATAATCCGAATACATTCTACAGGCCTCCACGACATGGGACTCGCTGCGGATTAACGCTGCAAGCTCCTGCAGAATACTGTCGCCGGCCTCCTGTCCATAATTTTCATTTACATAGGCAAAGTTGTTCACGTCCAGATTTACCAGCGCGTACACCATGTTCTCATCCTGCGCAAGCCCACCGCTCTTTAATTTTTTCCGGATCAGCCTGCGGAATGTGTCCAGATTATACAGTTCCGTCAGCATATCCTGATTCTGCAGATGCCGTATCTCTGCCTGGTCATCGCTCTGCCTGCTGCGAAGGGAGACAAATACAGCAACCACCCGCGCGAGTTCACTGAGCATCCCTGCTTCCTCTTTGGAAAATCCCTCTGCACTGCTGCTTCCCACACACAGGCAGCCACTTCTGTTACCGGAAAATTCAAACTTTACATTTCCACAGTTTTTGATGGAAGTTCCATGATATTTCTCCGCCCCCAACTGGGGAACCTCCGTTAATATATCTTCCGTTGGCGTCGAGACAAAACGCCCGATTTCCGCCTCCCGGAACACTGTAACCGATTGTGGGAATACCTGTTGTTCCACCCGGCTGCCATCCCGGTTCCAGTAATTCATCAACACCATTTCCTGCTGTTCTTCCCGGTACTCAAACACCATGGCAAAGCCCAGCCCGTATTTTTTCCCAATCTGTTCGATCAGCACGTTCAAAGATCCGTTGATATCTTTCGCATGCGAGAGAAGGCTGAACGCAAAATTCAGGAACTCTTTATCCACCTTCTGCCCGCTTTCCGGAGCATATTCAATCCTGTCGCGCCTGCGCTCCCGCTCTGCTCCCTCTTGCTGCTTTTTGCCCGCAAACGAATAGTGGTCTTTTCCTTCCCGCTTCGTGGCATACATCGCCCGGTCAGCCATCGCAAACAGGGTCTCATAATCTCTTCCATCCTCGCCGTATACTGCCATGCCGATGCTGAGCGTCACCTCAACGATGGCGTCGTCGCCGATCAGCTTTTTTCTGGCTTCCCGGCCCAGCGCCGCGGCGCACGCTTCTGCCTCCTTTGGAGCCACATCCCGCATCAGCGCCAGAAATTCATCTCCTCCGACTCTTGCGGTGACATCTGTCTCCTGAAACTGGCTTTGCAGCACGCCGGCAATATCAGTAATTACCGTATCTCCGACGGTATGCCCGAATGTATCGTTGATCCGCTTAAAATTATCAATATCGATCAGGAACAGCACATGCTGTTTTTCCGGCTCACTTTTTAAAATCCGTTCTACCTCTCCGGATGCCGCCACCTTATTATAAAGCCTTGTCAGCGGGTCGCGCTTCGCCTCCTCCGACAGTTCCTCCTGAATCCTGCGGTCGGAGCTGACATCGTAGCTGCGTCCGATGATGCGGATAATCTGTCCGTTGTCCCCGACAATGCTCCGGTAAATCGTCCGGTACCACACATATACAGGTTCCTCCCCGGCAGCCGCCACATTCATCCGGTAATCAATACTTCCTGTCCGCACATCCCTGCTGGCTGCCTCCAGCACCCTGGCATACGCGGCACGATCCTCCTCGCAGATATCCGCGAGCATCTCCTCATAATCCATATATCTGCGCCCTGCCGTTCCCGGCTGCCCGTTCCCGCGATATTTGCGCGGCACCCTGAAACGCCGCTGTGCAACGTCGTACTCTAGCGGGAATTCATCGGTGACCTCTTCTAACATGCTGTACTGCTCCTCCATCAGGCGCAGTTCTTCCTCCAGATTCTTCCGCTTGTCTATGTTCCAGCTTGCCAGGATATAGTAAGGTACCGCGTCCCGGTAATAATACAGTCTGCACCGCATCAGTTCCCAGCAGACGCCGCCGCTCTTCGTACGGATGCGCAGTTCAATCTCCTCCGTGGTTCTTAGTTCCCGGCACACTTCGATGGCATCCTCGAACACACCGGTATCGTCCCGGTACAAATACTCCACAAACGGCGTATTTCCGGTCAGTTCCTCCCTGTCATACCCCTCTGCATGCAAAAATTCCCGGTTCACCATCTCAATATACAGCTCATTCCCGCCGCGGACTACCGCTATTCCGACCGGCATCTTGCCGATCAGATCTTTTCTCTGCCCCCGCTCCATGTCTATTGTATTTATTTGCGTATCCCCATACTCCATAAAATCAATCTCCTGAGATGCAATTTCCTCTGTCATACTTAAGATAACTCCGATTGCCTTCCCGTACATTATATCAAATTTTTAACGAAATCCAAACAATTTGTCACAGCGTGAAAGCCCTTTTTAATAAGAAGTTCCGGTTGCATTTCTCCGTATTTTTTAGTATGATACGAATTGGTGCAATAAAAGCAGGTGATTTACAAGAAAAGTTAGGAGAACATAAATATGATCAGTACAAGCAACATCACTTTACGAATCGGAAAAAAAGCTCTCTTTGAAGATGTCAACATCAAATTCACAGAGGGCTGCTGCTACGGTCTGATCGGTGCAAACGGCGCCGGAAAATCTACGTTCCTCAAGATTCTGTCCGGCCAGCTTGAACCGACGAGCGGAGAAGTTATCATCACGCCGGGTCAGCGTCTTTCCTTTTTGCAGCAGGATCATTTTAAATATGACGAGTACACGGTACTCGATACCGTTATCATGGGCAACAAGCGTCTCTACGATATCATGAAAGAAAAAGACGCGATCTACATGAAAGAGGATTTCACGGACGAGGACGGTATCCGCGCCAGCGAACTTGAAGCGGAGTTCGCAGATATGGACGGCTGGAATGCCGAGTCCGATGCAGCCACCATGTTAAATGGTCTTGGCATCCCGACGGAGGATCACTACACACTCATGGCGGATATGCCAAGTGCCTTAAAGGTCAAGGTTCTCCTTGCACAGGCGCTCTTCGGCAACCCGGACATTCTTCTTTTGGATGAGCCGACCAACCATCTGGATCTCGATGCGATCAGCTGGTTAGAAGAATTCTTAATCAACTTTGAGAACACGGTCATCGTTGTTTCCCACGACCGCTACTTCTTAAACAAAGTCTGCACAAACATTGCAGATATCGACTACGGAAAGATCCAGCTCTACGCCGGCAACTATGATTTCTGGTATGAGTCCAGCCAGCTTCTCGTAAAGCAGATGAAGGAAGCCAACAAGAAAAAAGAGGAGAAGATCAAGGAGCTGCAGGAATTCATCTCCCGTTTCTCCGCGAATGCTTCCAAATCCAAGCAGGCGACTTCCAGAAAGCGTGCCCTGGAAAAGATTCAGCTCGACGAGATCCGTCCGTCCAGCCGTAAATACCCGTATATCGATTTCCGTCCGAACCGTGAGATCGGCAATGAAGTTCTGACCGTCGAAGGCATTACCAAGACCATCGACGGCGTCAAGGTGCTCGACAATGTCTCCTTTATCGTCGGACATGACGACAAGATCGCGTTTGTCGGAAGCAACGAGCTGGCAAAGACAACGCTCTTTAAGATTCTTGCCGGTGAGATGGAGCCGGATTCCGGCACCTACAAGTGGGGCGTGACGACCAGCCAGTCCTACTTCCCGAAGGATAACACCGAGATCTTTGATACCGATCTTCTGATCGTTGACTGGCTGACACAGTTCTCCGAGATCAAGGATGCAACCTATGTCCGCGGTTTCCTCGGACGTATGCTGTTCGCCGGAGATGACGGTACCAAGAAAATGCGTGTCCTCTCCGGTGGAGAAAAAGTACGTGTCCTGCTTTCCCGCATGATGATTATGGGAAGCAACGTGCTGATCTTAGATGAACCGACCGACCATCTGGATATGGAGTCCATCACCGCATTAAACAACGGACTCATCAAGTTCCCGGGCGTTATTCTTTTTGCCTCCCGTGACCATCAGGTTGTCCAGACCACAGCGAACCGTATCATCGAGTTCCTGCCGGACGGCACCTTTGTCGACAAGGTATCCACCTACGACGAATACCTCGAGAATGATGAGATGGCAAGAAAACGTCAGGTATACTCCATGTCATCGGATGACGAGGGCGATAACTAAGACCCGGTCTTTTTTACAAAATCACACGGGAGCGCTGTGTCAGGAAAAATCTCCGGCATAGCGCTCCCGTTTTCTGTTCTTCTAAATTCTGTTTTCACTCCCGCCGATTCCGCGATCCTGTTCTCCGGCGCCCCTACGCTTCCTTAGGCTTCCGCTACTCTGCCTCCCGCATACCGAGCGCAAACGCTCCCATAATACCCGGATTTTCTCCAAGTGCCGGCGGCACGAGGTAGGTATCGATCTCCTTTAAGATTTTCTCATTGGAAATATACCCGCCCAGCAGTTCCTGCACTTTCGTGCGCACCATTGAAAAGAGCTGGCTCTGGTGCATAATTCCGCCCCACAGCACAATCTTCTGCGGAGAATACGTCAGAACATAATTTGCAACCGCCTCCGCGAGATAGAACGCCTCCATCTCCCAGACATCCTCCCGGTCCGCCAGTTCCTTTGCCGGTCTGCCCCAGCGCGCCTCCACCGCCGGACCGCTTGCAAGCCCTTCCAGACAGTTGGCATGGTACGGGCATTTTCCGGCGTAGGTGTCTTTCGGGTGACGCTGCAGAAGAAGATGTCCTGCCTCCGGGTGCACCAGCCCGTGCATGAGCGCCCCGTTACAGTAGACGCCCACGCCAACGCCGGTGCCGACGGTAATATAGATTGCCGTGTCGCAGTCTTTTGCGGCTCCCCAGGTAACTTCGCCAAGCACCGCCGCATTCACGTCCGTATCAAATCCGACCGGGACGCCGAGCGCCCGTGTAAAAGTTCCCACCATATCGACATTCTGCCATTCCAGCTTCGGCGTGCTGGTAATATATCCATAGGTCGGGGACGCACGGTGCAGATCCACCGGTCCGAAACACCCGATTCCGAGTGACGAGATTCCTTTTCCCTCAAAAAACGCAGCCATGCGCGGCAGGGTAATCTTGGGCTTCTCTGTGGGAATCGTCACACGCTCTGTGATTGTGACCTGATTTTCTCCCGGCTGTCCTTTGTCTGTCTGCACTTCCCCGATCGCGCACACCATCTTGGTGCCGCCCGCTTCTATTCCACCAATCCGCATCCTTCTCTTCCTCCCTTTTCTTATATATACCACTTCGGAGTTCTCTCCGCCAGTCATATTTCAAAGAACCGGAATATTTAAGAGACAGCAGCCCTCCCGGATGAATTAGAAAATTCTCCGCACCGCCAGCACGCTGCGGTAGGTTACCGGAGAAGTCAGCGTAATGCCTGTCTTTTCATTGCTCGCATGAATCAGTGTGTTATTGCCCGCATAGATGCCGACGTGGCCGCTATAGCAGACAATGTCGCCCGGCTGGATTTCCGACAGGCTGACGGCATATCCCACACTCCGCTGTTCCGACGATGTGCGCGGCAGATTGATTCCAAATGCCGCATACACGCCCTTGACAAATCCGGAGCAGTCGGTTCCGTTTGTCAGGCTGTTGCCGCCGTATACATAAGGGTTTCCCAGAAACTGTCTCGCGTAATCGACCACCGCCTGACCGTTGGAGGAAGCCGTCTGCGCACTTTGCCCCGCACTGCTTCCGGAACTGCTTCCCGCGCTGCTTCCGGAACTGCTTCCCGCACTGCTGCCCGCGCCGGATTTTTTCACCTCCTGTTTTTCTGCCGCTTTGCGGGCTGCTTCCTGTTCTGCTGCCGCACGTGCCGCCTCCGCCTCTCTGGCTTTGCGCGCTTCCTCCGCCGCACGGGCTGCCGCCTGCCGTTCTGCTTCCTCTCTGGCAAGCCGCGCCTCTTCCTCCGCTTTTGACTCTGCATGAATGTACTCTGTGGACAGCGTCACATAATCCAGTGCCACATAACCGTCACCGTCCGCGGTGGACACTTTCGCCCAGCCTTCCGTCGACTCGTCGGTTACCACAACGTCATCGCCGTCCGGCAGCATGGTAAGCACCTTCGCCTCGGTTGTCGGCTCCGTCCGCACGAACAGGGTCGTCGTTGTGACGGTCGCCAGGCGCGTTCCCACACTTCTGGCAAGCTCCTCATCCCCCACGACCACATATTCCGCCTTGACATATCCGTTCACATTTCCGGACGTAATCCGGTACCACCCGTCCTCCGTCGTCTCCAGCACAGTGGCTGCGGATTTGTCGTAAAGTTTTCCAAGAATTTCACTCTCCGTATCCGGTTCCTGCCGCACGTTGACATAGTGATTCACCTGCGCCACTGCAATATCCGCAAACTCCGATGCGGTCTGCGGAAGTTCATTTTCCGCAATCTCCGCCGTCTCCCACGCTTCCTCTGCCACCATCTCCGGTTCCATCATCCGCGCCACAGCCGCGTTACTTTGCAGTTCCTCCACAACATCCGCCGTCTGCGCCTGCACTCCTCCCGCTTCCTTAAGCACCTGTGCCAGCGTCTGTGTCACGCCCGCCACCGGCACCTCACGTTTTTCCTGTCCTGCCTGCACCATTCCATAGCTTCCCAGTGTGACGGCTCCCGCCAGCAGAAGCGCCAGTATTGTCATTCTTTTCTTCATTATGTAGAATCCTCCCGATTTATTCCATATGCTTCCATATTGTTACTTATTTGTTACAAAAATATTTCATTTCTGCAACAACCGTATTGTAACAAAGGAACCACATGGAATCTACAGGGAACTCTTTCCATTTTTCGCTTTCTTTTGTCCGGTCTGCCGCTTTGTCCCGCAACGCAAAAGGAACCCAAAGGTTCTTTCGTCCCTGCGGGTTCCCTTCGTATTTTCCTTCCGGTTTAACCCAAACTTCCTTACTAATAGCAGAAGCTGTGTCCGCCGATCTTTTGGTCCAATCTCGGCGTCAACGGTTCCGTAGAAAAATATAACGTATCATTTCTTAATATATGTGTATTTCCATTCAATACCTCATGAATCGAAGTGTATTCCTTCTCCGTAGGGTTCGCCCGCTCTCTGTTCTTCCAGGAACAGAACTGCGTCGGGTTTCCCTGACTGAGCACGTCATACAAGGTATCTGGATATTTTTCAGAAGCCATCCGGTTAAAAACTACCTCGACCACGGCTTCCTGCCCTTCTGTCGGCTCGCCCTGCGATTCCAGCCAGACGATTTTTGCCAACAAATCTATCTCCTCCTGCGTCAATGTGATATTCCAGCGGTTCTCTGCACCGGTCGTCGTCTCTACCGTCGCAGGCTTGCTCTCTGCCGCCTCCGGTGCCCCTGCTTCCCCCGATGCTGCCTGTACTTTGGCTTCCGGTGTCTCTGCTTCCTCCAGGGGTGTCTGTACTTCTTCTGCCGCATCGGACGGCGCCGTGCTTGCTACCATTGTTCTGGGGTTCTTTGTGATTCCTGTCGCTTCATCTGATTCTGTCGTAAATGAATATCCGGATAAAACACGGCACACACCCGCAACCGGAACCTCTGCTTTGTCTGCCGCAGAAATTACATACGCGCTGCTGATCTCTTCTCTGCTCTCCCGTATCGTGTTCTTCTCCTCAATGTTGGCCGCAACCATGAGACAAATGCATAAAGTGCACAGCATTGTCACGTCCAATATTTTTCTGTTCATTTTGCTCCTTTCCTCAAGAATGATACTCTGTGAGCTGCTCTCGCACTCGTTGTTTCATCATACTAGATTCTTCCCAAAAGTCAAATTTCCCATTCACAAAATTCTGGAAAAATTTTCTTTACATTTTCCCAGAAATGCGGCAAAAGCGTGTTCTGTCGTATCCAATAATTCCGAGGAATGCTTTGATGTGTTAAAATAGAACTGCTCAAACTCACAAAAAAAACATCCCGAAACGGGATGTTTTCTATATTCCTTCCAATATTCCTGCGCGGTTTCTGCTGTCGCAAATCCCGCCATTTTTGTACCTTTTCCGGCACAATCTTCCTCGGCTACCGTGTGAGAAACAGTTCTTCAAACACCGGGATTTTGTGTTCCGGATCCGCCTGAAAGATCGCAACATGCGCATCGTCTGTGCTCCTGTCGGCAAATGCCGGATATAAAAACCCGCAGACCGGCCGCCCCGGCTCGTACTCTCCCACCAACGGAGCGACTGCACCGATCAGATATTCATATACCTCCTCCGACTCCCCTTGCCGCTCCTTGTCCGATGCCTTTACCGGCACATCATAGCGGTCATGAAAGACCAGAATCGCATACGGCTCCCTGCTACGGTACCGGGCACCCACAAGCTCATAAAACGTGTACAGCAGCGCATCATTTTTCAGTCCGCACTCGCGCATTCCGTACAACAACTGGCGCATTTTCCTCTGTTCTGCGCCATCCCCGAATGCGTAGCTGCGCAGGTTTACATTGGTTGCTGCAAACGGAACCGCTTTGGCAATCGCCAGATTTTTCTCCTTTTCCGCCGCAGACAGATTGAGAAAGTTCACATTAAAACTCTCATCGATCTCTCCGTCCGGCTCCATATAGCCGCCTGCCACACGCGTAAAGGAAGTGCGGCTGGGCGTCATTCTGCGTGTCAGCTCCAGCATATCTTCTCTGTTTATCATAATTTCTCCCGTCCCGTGTTTTTATGATAACATTTCATTGCCGGCACATCCATGCTTGTCTTCACCACACTTATGTTCCGCGCAGGAATGCTCATGCTCATGATGAGAACATCTCACATCGGGATTGTAATCTAATTTTCCTGCAAGATAAGCTTCTACCGCTTCATCTGCCGCACCGGACACTCCACCATACAGCTTTATGCCGGCAGTTGCAAGTGCGCTTTGCGCACCGCCTCCGATTCCGCCACAGATCAGCACATCCGCACCCGCCTCCGTCAAAAATCCGGCAAGTGCCCCGTGTCCCTGTCCATTTGTGTCGACAATCTGGGATCTTACCACCTGGCTATTCTCAATATCATATAATTTAAACTGTTCCGTGTGTCCAAAGTGCTGAAATATTTCTCCATTTTCATAGGTAACTGCAATTCTCATCTGATCTGTTTCCTTTCTTTGAATATCATCTTTTCCGACGGACGTTGAGGTGCGCCTGCATATTTTATTGTAACAAAACAGGGCAGTTCCATCACACAATCGATAATTCCCACCTGAAATCTCCAATGTCTTTCCATTTACGATGCTGTCTGCCATTTTGTATCTGGCTGACTCATAAATTTCGGTCACTGTTGTGCGGGCAATCCCCATCTGCTTCGCACATTGTTCGTGCGTACACTTCTCAAGGTCTACAAGACGAATCGTTTCATACTCATCCATCGTCATAATGACTTTTTCCCTTGCCGGAACACCATTCGGGCAAAAATTATCATATGCCGCTTCCATACAGATTCTTCTTGCTTTTGTCGGTCGTGCCATCTTTTCTCCTCATACCCATTTCCGTCATATGTCAAAAATCATTATATCGCAATTTTCCTTTTTTCACAACTCCCTATGAAAATTGATATACTGACCGTCTGCCGCCATCACAATGTGATCCCGTTTACAATCTGTAAGAATATGTAAAACGCCCGTATTATAGTCCCGCCTTTGCATATACTATCCTGTAGGAGGTGAGATCATGATCGCCTGGTTTCTTTATCTGATCTTAACTGTAAAAAAAGATTCACCGGCTCAGAATTGAGCCGGTTGTTTTATCGTAGGGCACAAATACAAAAATATAACGAGAAATAGGATTCTTACAGAAGGAAAAAGAAAGGATATGATATGACACGAAATATGACACAAAAAAATAAAGCCTTGAAAACTCAAGGCTTTACGCACAGGGGATGAGAGAATCGAACTCCCACCAAAGGTTTTGGAGACCCCTATCATACCATTTGACCAATCCCCTATATTTATAAAAATGACGTATCAGATACGTCATTTATTATCTTACTAGATATCTTACAAAAAATCAATGGTATATTGTACCTTCAAAACTTCATACAGATTCCGATAAACCTATTTGGTCAAGCCCTCGATCGATTAGTAACAGTCAGCTCC